>Ga0208195_1003355_pt1 | contig 13736 bp, 9 predicted proteins | sample AD_UKC077_MetaG_FD_184441 | JGI IMG/M metagenome (GOLD analysis project Ga0208195, IMG submission 184441) | Active sludge microbial communities of municipal wastewater-treating anaerobic digesters from USA - AD_UKC077_MetaG (SPAdes) (version 2) | ecosystem: Engineered > Bioreactor > Anaerobic >...
TTGAGGAAATCACACAAGCAAACATCATTATCTATCCAAATCCAGCAAACGATATACTCAATATAAAGAGCGACACTCCTATCCTTAGCTTTGAGATATACGATGCTCACGGTAGGTTAGTGCAAAGTGAAACAGAAATGTATAGCACAGAGAGTGCTGTAAATGTCTCTTTACTTACACGTGGTATCTATTTTATTAGACTCCACACTACAAACAGTACAGCAGAATATAAAGTTGTAATTGAAAATTAATTAGAAAAATTTAAAAAAAATAAATCAAAACTTTAAGCCATGAAAAAAATAAAAATCATCATCGTTAGCATATTTGCTTTGACGATAAGCACAGGTGCCTTGGCACAAGCCGTAGGCGACAAATTTAAGGTAGGTGATCTTTACTACCGAGTTACAAGCCTTACCCCCACAGCGACTGTAGAAACAACCTATCAACATGATCTCTTTCCACATTGGACAGAAACTGAAAAACCTACTGGAGATGTAGTTATACCGAACAGCATAACTTATAACGAAATTAAATTTGAAGTTACAGCTATAGGAGATAGAAGTTTTGTCATTTGTACAGGCATAACATCAATTATCATACCTGAATCGGTAACATCAATAGGAAAGGGGGCTTTCATAGCTTGCAATGGTTTGACGTCAATTGCTATTCCTGAATCAGTGGCCTTGATTGAATGCTTTGCTTTCTCAAATTGCATAGGTTTAACATCAATAACTATTCCTGCATCTATAACATCAATAGGAGACGGGGCTTTCGGTGGATGTAGGTCTCTTTTTGCCATATACGTAGATAGCTGCAATACATCATATACTGCCGAAGATGGGGTATTATTCAACCATAATAAAACTAAAATAATAAATTATCCCCCACGCAAAACGGGTACATCATATACCATTCCAGAATCTGTAACCTCGATTGGCTATGGCGCTTTCAGTTGTTGCTACGACTTAACGTCAATTATCATTTCCACATCTGTAATATTGATTGAAGAGTGGGCTTTCCAAGATTGCGCTAGTTTAACGTCAATTACTATTCCTGAATCGGTAACATCAATAGGAAATGGGGCTTTTTTCAAATGTACCAGCTTAACATCATTTACTATTCCTCCTCTGGTTACTTCGATTGAAAAAGCTACTTTTGCATTTTGTACTGGTTTAGCATCAATTAATATTCCTGGATCGATAACATCAATAGGAGAAGAGGCTTTCTGGAGTTGTTACAACTTAACATCAATTAATATTCCTGAATCGGTAACATCAATTGGAGATGGGGCTTTTATGGAATGCAATAGTTTAACATCAATCACTATTCCTGAATCCATAACATCAATTGGAATGGCTCTTTTCTTTGGCTGTAACAGCTTGACATCAATCGCTATTCCTGAATCAGTAACATCAATAGGGGCTATTGCTTTCATGGAATGCAATAGCTTAACATCGATTAAAATTCCTGAATTAGTAACATCTATTGGAAATAGGGCTTTCCGAAATTGCACTGGCTTAACTTCTATTGTAACGAATATACCAAACCCCGTTTCGGTATCATTAGGTTATGAAGTATTCTTGGGTATTCCTAAAGGCACAGATCCCAATGCTTGCGCACTATATGTGCCAGAAGGCAGTGTAGAACTATATGAAAACGCCGAACAGTGGCAAGACTTTATGCCTTATATAGGCACTACCAATATTGAGGAAATCACACAAGCAAACATCATTATCTATCCAAATCCAGCAAACGATATACTCAATATAAAGAGCGACACTCCTATCCTTAGCTTTGAGATATACGATGCTCTCGGTAGGTTAGTGCAAAGTGAAACAGAAATGTATAGCACAGAGAGTGCTGTAAATGTCTCTTCACTTACACGTGGTATCTATTTTATTAGACTCCACACTACAAACAGTACAGCAGAATATAAAGTTGTAATTGAAAAGTAATTGGAAATTGACAAAAACAGCATTGCGGAACACAGACTAAATCCATCTCCATCAAAAAAAAAAGAGCAAGAGTGATAAAGAAGTCTCTCTTGCTCTTAAACTTAGGTTTAAGAAAATAGTCTTAGTAAATACTAACCTCCAATAATACCAATTGTAATTTTAAAATAGTCCATTCTTTTTTAAAATTTCACAATGGCAAATACCGATGTTACAGATACATAGTCCAAAAGAGCGATAGCGAAGTTTGGACTATTGTAGCTGTCCAATCGGTATAACCTAATGATCGTGGTCATGTTCAATTCCTTCTGCCCGGGTTTTGTGAACTGTTCCGCGTGCATGCTCGGCAGGTGCATAGATCGAATAAAGTTTCAACGGTTCATCACCTGTGTTTTTTAAGTTGTGCCATTTTCCGGCAGGGATAAAGAGTGCAAAATCCTCTTTTACCTCACGTACAAAATCCAGATTATCCTCTGTATCTCCCATATACACAATTCCTTTTCCTTCTTCCACGCGAATAAACTGGTCAGTCTGGGTATGAAGCTCTAAACCAATATCTTCACCCGGTTGCAAGGTCATTAAAGTCATTTGTACAAAATTACCCGTCCAGAAAGCCGTACGGAAGTTTACATTTCTGCTCGTTACATCCTCGATGTCAAAAACGATAGGTTCTGCACCATAATCCACTAACTCTATTTGTTCTTTTGATTCATTAATATCAACTTCTAATGTTTCAGTTTTTGGATTACCACAACTGGCAATAAAAATTGCTGCGGAAATTAAAAATAAAGTACTTTTTTTCATGCTAATAAAGATTTATAAATTTGATTGCTACTATCTATTTATGTATTAAAAATTGGAACAAGGTCTTAATGTCCAAGTTTATCCTGATTTGTAAAGATAGTAAATTATTAATTGCTAATTGAATCCGCTCTATTTATTTTTTTAATTAATCTTTTGACAACCACATTACTTTTCGTATCTTGGCAGAAAGATTTTGAGATATATGAAGGCACTTTTTTCTGCAATATTTGCTTTAGTTTCAATAACATCGGCTTTTGCAATTCATCCACCTGATAGTCTTTTGAGATTATCATTGAAAGGTAAAAACACCTACGAACAAGTTAACCTTATGTGCGAAGCCGCGGTATGGTGGCGTGATAAAGGTTCGTTTGACAGCGCTCAAGCTGTTTTAAATCAGGCTATGACACGTGCTGAGGAGAGATCCGATTCAGCTTCAATAGGATTGGTACATTATCATCAAGGCGGCGTGAACTGGCGCATGGGACTGTACGAAGATGCACGAATAAGTTATCAAAAGAGTATTAGTATAAGGCAACGGCTCTCCGACGATTCTGGCGCAGCCTCGTCTTATGTTAACCTCGCATTGGTTCAACGCGACATAAGTAATTTTGATGCTTCATTGCGTACACTCAGAGTGGCTAAGGAGCTGTATCAGGAACTGAACGACAGTAGCGGTTTGGCAAATGTTTTATCACTCTCGGGCGGTGTTTTTCTCAGACTGAACAATTACGACAGCGCTTCAAGCAATTTTCATGAAGCTTTGTCAATCAGGCGCTTTATGTCTGACTCATCTTCAATAGCATCAAGCTATACCAATTTAGCCACACTATACAAAACCAAAGGCGATTTTGATAGTTCGGTTATTTATTTCAATGAGGCTCTTACACTACAAAAGCGATTGGGTAACAACTTAAATATTGCTTTTACCTATCTAAATCTTGGTGGCTTATATTGGGATATGAAAGATTATCACAAAGCTATAGACAACTATATCGAAAGCCTAAAAATATACGAAAAAGGTTCTGACAAGATGAAAACCGCTTTGGTTCTCGAAAATATTGGGCTTATCTATCGCGATTTGGGCAATATTGACCGTTCACTTGAGTATCACAACTCGGTTCTTGAAATATACAAATCAATCGGAAACCCTCTGCGCGAATCTATTGCACTGAATTTTATTGCTGGAGACTATTTAACTGCAAAAAACTATACAAAAGCCCTTGATTATTACAAAGCATCGTATGCTATTCGCAAGCAACTTAACAACAAGCAGTTAATGGCTGCGACATGTAACAGTTTGGGTATGGTGTTTAAAAACTTAGATATATCTGATAGTTCCCATTTCTACTATTTCAAAGCCTACGATCTATATACCGATTTGGGAGATTTGAAAAATCAAGCAGCAACACTGAACAATATTGCCAATTTGAAATGGAAAATTAACGATATCGATTCCACGATGTACTATTTTAAAATGGCTTTAGCCTCTCGCCAACTGATATTAGATGTACAAGGTGAGGGTTACACCATGTTGCAGTTTGGACAGTTCCTAATGGAAAACCAAAAGAACAAGCGTGCTTACGATATGGCTCTGGGAGCATTTAATATTTCCGAGCAAATAAATGATTGGACATTAAAAAAAGATGCAAGCCTACTGCTTAGCCAATATTTTGAAACTGTAGGAAACTACAAACAGGCACATAGTTACTACAAACTATACAATGAGTCTCAAGAGGCGCTAAACCGAGATGAAACTATTAAACGAATTGCCGATATGGAGATTCGCTTCGAGCACGAAAAACGAGTTCAAGCAGTTGAAAGAAAACAGTTTGAAATAGAGTTGAAAGATTCGGAGATTAGACAAAAAAACCAACGCTACTACTATATGTTGGGAGCATTAGTTTTACTAATGGGCTTGGTTGTCACAATTTTTATTGCTTGGCGACAAAAAATCCGTACAAACAAAATATTAAACCAACAAAAACAAGAGATAGAAGTTCAACGCGATAAGATAAGCAGTCAAAACGAAAAAATAACCGACAGCATTGTTTATGCAAGCAGAATACAAAAGGCTATGCTTCCACCTATGTCGGTTATAAACAATCTTTTCCCAAATCATTTCGTGTTTTTTAAGCCACGAGACGTTGTTAGTGGCGATTTTTACTGGGTTCACAGTGAAGACAACTATCGAGTTGTTGTCGTAGCTGATTGCACTGGGCACGGCGTTCCTGGCGCTTTTATGAGTATGTTGGGTATATCTCTGCTTAATGAACTTACAGGTCAATACTCAAATTTTGATGCCGCAATGCTATTGGGAAAACTTAGAGAAAAAATCCGTAGCAACCTACATCAAACTACTTACACCGATGGTAGTAGTACCGACACCATAGATATGGGAATGATAATAATTGAAAACTCTACCAACAAAGCATGCTACGCAGGAGGTAATATCCCACTTTGGATATACAGCAACAAAACCCTAATAACATACAATGCCGATAGAATGCCTGTAGGGATACATATTGGGGAGGAGTTGTCTTTTACAAACAAATTTATTCAGCTCCAAGAAGGGGACACAATTTTCATGTTTTCAGACGGTTTCCCCGACCAATTTGGTGGTAAATGGAATAGAAAATTATTAACTTCGGGTTTTAAAACAATAATCGAATCAATCGCAGAAGCTGACATTGAAAAGCAGGCTACGTTACTTGAGAAAAATTTAAATGAGTGGAAGAAAGAAACGAGCCAAATTGATGATATTATAGTATTAGGCGTAAAGTTTTAATCAGGAAAACATCAAGTTCCAAAAGTAATCATGAAAGAAAAAGGTACGATATTAGTAATAGATCAAGAGTATTCGGTTTGTAACGTTATTATAGACCTTGTTAGAGTGCGTTATAACAACATACGTGCCGTTTGCTCATATGACACAATGCAAATTGAAAAAGTGTTGACAAGCCAACCGTTATGCCTAATATTCATTGATCACAAAACTGCCAAACAATCGAAGAACAGCATCACACAAACATTAATTCACAAAAATATAAACAACGTTCCCATTGTACTACTATCGACAAAAAAATCAATCAAAAGCTCACACACTCTGATAATTGCAGATACAATGGATAAACCTTTTAAACCTGCAACGCTATTTCTAATAATAGACAAATATGTTGATATAAAAAATTCAAACACAGTTGCTACCAAAGAGTTTATAACTCCTGTATGGGCTGATTTTGAACATATTGACTTAAAAGTAATGTTTGAAACTTATTCAAACGAAAGAGAAAAAGTTATAAAAGTTTTGAAACTATTTCCCAAAAGCATCAATCCACAATTGGCAAAAATAGATATGCTTATAAGAAAAAAGAGAAAAGCATTGCTAATTAAGGAGTTTATGTCAATTCGCTCATCATTTCTATATTTCGCAAACCCTGATGTGATATCGAGCATTGATAAAATAATAGGGCATTTAGAAAACGACTATATGGAGAATGTGTCAGCAGAATATCAAAACCTATGCAAAAAATGGTCAAAAATAAGCGCCGAAATTGAAGAATTAATACCGTAACAAATGGCTCGTTATCTGATATATATCTTATTGATAACTGCAAATCTATGCAGGGCTGAAGAGACTGATACTCTTCAACATAACCTTGCAGAGACCGATAAGAACAAATCAATAAATATATATATCAAAATTGGCTTAACGTTTGCGGACAAGAAAAACGATTCGGCTTTATACTATTTTAACAAAGCAACCGAATTGGCGAAAATATCGGCTGACACCAACGCCATCATTAATACAGCTTTATTAGAGATAAAACACTTGGAGGATTTTGGCAGATATGCAGACGCTTTAAAATGTGCCGAGGGTCTTAATAACTACCTGAATACAACAAAGTTAAGATCGTCAATAATTGAATTTACTAAGACAAAAGGACGACTCTATTGGAAAAACAGAGAGTGGACAAAAGCCAAACTCGAATTCAACAGACTTAAAAATCTTGCAAGAAAAATATCGGACAAAGAGACTGAAGCCGTTGCAATTAACAACATCGGTTTGATATTTAGTGAAACGGGCAACTTAGATTCAGCGTTAAGTTATCATCATCAAGCGCTTTTGATTTATTTGGACTTAAAGTCATATAAAAACGTTTCATCGACATATAATTTGATGGGAAATGCCTGTTTGCGACTTAACAAATACGATGAGGCAATAAATAACTACTACGAATCAAATAAATATGCAACACAGGCTGGCGACTCTGCCGGTATTGCTCGCAGTTTAAGCAATTTAGCAAAAGCACAAACAAGGAGTGGCAATACCGAGAAAGCAATATCAAACCTAAATCAAGCTTTAAATATTTGGAAATCACTTGGAAATGACACAAATATAGCAGTGATATACAATGAGTTAGGCTCAACATACAGAAATATAAACAACTACACTCTTGCTCTCGAAAATTTTCAACTTGCACTGCAAATAAGGCGTAATATTGCTGATATTCAACAAATTGCAGCAACTTTAAATAATATCGGAACTATTTATAATGATATAAATATGCCAGAAACAGCCCTACAATATTACGAGGAGGCGCTTACAATACATCAAAATTTATCTAACGATGCTTTAATTGCTCTTAGCCTCAACTATATAGGCGGTGTTTATTACAAAAAAGGGCAATACGATCATGCTTTAGATTACTACCTTAGTGCATTGGGATACAGCGAAATAATTGAAGATAAAATTGAAAATGCACGTATTTTAAACAATATTGCAATGATGTATAAAAACCTCGGCAACTACGATATGTCATTGGAATATTACAAAAAATCGCTTGAACTATATCGTCAAATATCTGACCATAAAAGAAGATCGGATATTATCAATAATATTGGTAATCTGTATCTTACACAAAAACTGTATAAAGAGGCAAAATCATATTTTCTACAGTCACTAAGGATAAGAAAAGAGATAAAAGATTATAAAGGTGTAGCCCAAACCAATTACGATTTATCGATAGCTGAAGCAGAAAATCTCAACTTAACACAAGCGATAACTTACTTACAGTTGGCTTGGAATGAAAAAAGAGTTGATTTAGGTCACGAAATGAGGCGTAATATCGCGTTAAAACTTTCGGAATTGTACGAAAAGAGGTCGAATTTTAGAAGCGCTCTGTTTTATCGTCACGAATATGAAGCGTATAACGATAGTCTTATAAATCAAGACCTTGTGTTGAAACTTACAGAGGTAAAAACCCAATACGAAGCTGAAAAATTGAGCTTTGCACGTGAATTAGAGGCAGAAAAGAAAGAGGCAGAAATAAAAGCAATAGTAAAAGAGCAAAAACTACGCGAAACGGCGCTTATCAACGAAAACCGATTAGAAAAATCTATTAAAAATCTATTTATTTTACTTACTGTAGCTGCAATTGTTATAGCGATATTGCTCTTTTCGCGCTACAGAGTTAAAAATAGGGTAAATATAAGTCTTGAAAATACAAACAAAAATCTTAACCTTCTGAACGCTCAGTTAGAAAAGAGTAAAAAGAACTTTGAAAAAGTACAAAACACTAAAGATAAGTTAGTTAACATTATAATACAAAACATTAAACTTCCTTTTTTTGCAATGCTTCACAACGCCGAAATAGAGTCGGTAAGAAGTTCTGGAAACAAATCAGACAATACGATATCAGCCTTTATTCAGTCAACATCAAGCATTTACAATCACATAGAAAATACTCTGAACTGGGCTAAACTTCAAAAACACTCGATTGAACTACAACCCGAAAGGACAAATATCAATCTGTTAGTTGATGATATTACAAGCCTTTACAAATATTTGTCTGACTTAAAACAGGTGGAGATAAAAAACTTAGCGCCCAAAACTCTTTTTTTCAATTGCGACCCAGTAGCAGTTTCAATCGTGTTCAGTAACTTGATGTGGTACAGGATACAATCAGCAATAGAGCATGGTCAAATAATAATAAAATGTACTAACAGTGAGGATTCAATAATTATTTCTATATTTGACAATGGAGACTCAAACGTAAATAAAAAAATTGCACGGTTTATAAATGTTGATGATGATATTATGGCGATAGAAAACCGCGATGATTTGTCGGAAACAGAGAAACATCTGTTTTTTTGCTTAGATTTTGTAAAACTGTGGGGAGGAAAACTTAATTTCGAAGTCACGTATAATGATGAATCTAAAATTGACTTTTTAATCCCAAATGAAAGGAACACAGATAACACAGATAACACAGATTTACACGGATAAAAATCTGTGAAAAATCCGTTTAATCTGTGTCATCTGTGTTCAAATAATTTTATGAACTTTTAACTTTTAACTAAATTATTAATTGTTAATTGAAAAAAAAGGTTGTAATATATAGAAACTTTTGGTATATTTGTTGTATAAAATTAACATACCAAAATAAAGGTAAAAGGCGCTATCTACTTTAATTGTAGGTGTATGAATAGAAAGATAAGAACGTATGGAGGTTACTTTGAAGCATTCATGGCAGAGCTTGAGGAAAGCGTACAAGAGAAAATACATTATTGTTTACTCTTACTCAAAACACAAGAACGTCTTTCTACAAAGTTTGTAAAATTCATTCGTGAGGAGCTGTTTGAATTACGCATAGAGTATAAAAGTAATATCTATCGCCTGTTTTTTATATTCGATGAAGGACAAATTGTAGTGCTATTTAACGGGTTTCAGAAGAAAACGCAAAAAACACCTAAACAAGAAATAGATAAAGCTTTAAAAATAAAGGAGGCTTATTATGCACACAAACGACGACAAAATTAAAGATTACGACCTTGTTTTAGATGCGAAATACGGTAAACAAGGAACGGCAGAACGCGCTCGTTTTGAAGATGAAGCTAGGGCTTTTTATGCTTCACAAATACTGTTACAAGCAAGAAAGGAAGCAAAAATAACGCAAAGTGAACTTGCAAAACGTGTAGGAACTACTAAATCATATATTTCAAAAATCGAAAATGGAGTGGTAGAACCTAGTGTTGGCTTATTTTTCCGTCTTATTTTCGCTCTTGGATTGCAAATTGATATCATTAAAAGTTAAAAGGTAAAAGTGGAAAGTGGAAGCGCTTTAATCTCCCTTTACCTTTTAACTTTACGAACTTTATAAACTTTTAACTAAATTATGAATGGAACACAGAACACACGGATTGAACGGATTTACACGGATAATAATCTGTGTAAATCTGTTACATCTATGTTATCTGTGTTCTAATAACTTTTAGCTTGATTATGAAACACTTAGTATTACTAATAATTTTCACAATATCACTACAGTCGGGTTATGCAGAGCTAAAAGACAGCATCCCCGAAACAGGTGTAGAACGTGTAATTGCTCTAAACGATTTAGCAAGGGAACTTTTTGATTCTGACCCAGATAAAAGCCGAGAATATTCAACAAAAGCAAGAGATTTGGCAAATGCTTTAGAAGAGTATCATGAACTATCTAACGCGCTGAACTACATTGGATTATCATACTATAATCAAAAGCAATACAACGAAGCTATCAGCTTTTTTCAACAGGCTTTACGAATATCATTAAGAATTGGAGCGCGAGACAAAGCTGGTAATATTTTTCAAAAAATTGGAATGTCATACATTCTTTTGAAAGATTATCCGAAAGCTATTTTTTACTATCAGCAAACAGTGCGAGTTTTTGAGCAATTAGAGCACGACGACCATGTAGCAGATACATATTTTGATCTTGGTGTGGTCTATTATCTTGCTCGCGAATATTCGAACTCGGTAAATGCGTTAAACTCAGCTTTAAAGTTTTACACAAAATTAGGCAATCAAAGGGGTAAGGCTCGGACTCACAGCCAGTTAGGATCTACTTACGAAGAGATAGGAAATCTTAAAGAGGCGCTGTCTCATTTTCAACAAGCGCTTCAAATACAACAGCTTTTCCACAACCAAGATCAAATAGCATTTAACTTGAATAACATGGGACAGATTTATATCAAGCTAAAGCAATTAGACAAATCAAACGAAACATTAGAGCAAGCCCTAAAATATTGCAATAAAGATTACACTGAGCTCTACTCAAAAATCTTGCTTAATATCGGAAAAGTTAAATTCTTAAAAAAAGATTATAAAGCTGCTGAAAATGAATATAATAAAGCATTGGTTTTGGCAGACAGTGTCAAAAACAGTGTACTATTAAGCGATATTTACCATAACTTATATCTTCTTTATGTTGAGACTAACGACAGTCGCAGAGCGTTAGACAGTTATCAGAAGTCTGTTGCATTAAAGGACTCTACTTCAATTGAAACTCCTGTAACTCAGACACGTATAAAAACAGAATATGCAGGAGAGTATGGTAATATTTATATTGCAATCTTTATTGTATTAACTGCAATTATCGTATGGCTAATTATTATTCTTATTAGAGTTAAAAATCAACGTAACATAGCTCTGGAAATTCTCCGTGAGAATAATATTGATATTGGTGTTGATAAGTAAAGACATCATAATATGACCAATTATACAAACTTTTAACTCTGCTTGCTTTGATGTAAGTCGATAAATCATTGATAAACGAGCAAACATATTTCAAATTTTAAACGTATTATTACGGGCACATATAATAAAACAAAACAGACACGATAATATAAGTTTAACACACGTTATAATACACACAGCAGACATAAACAAAAGATATCAAAACAGAACATAAAAATATAAACATCATGATAAACTTTAATCCAAATAGTATGAGACGCTTATTGATTATCCTCGCATTTGCCTTAATTCCTACAACAGGATTGTTGGCACGAGATTTTTACTGGAAAGGAGGAACAGGAAGATGGAATGACCCAACTATGTGGGAACTCCGAACAACAAATAATATTGAAGGAGTAATTCCATCAAAAACTGACAACGTATTTATCGACAAGTCTAATAGTCATATCTTTATTGACAATGATGTTGAAGTGGAAAACCTATACTGGTACTCCGGAAAAGTAAGTGGAAAACCGAAGACTAAAATTTCATCATACGGAATGATTGAAATTGGATCATCTGTTGTTGATGATTTCGAAGGTGTATGGGTTTTAAAATCGGAAACAAGAGGCGCTATAACCTCTGATATCAAATTAAAAGGCTCGGTTCATATAGAGGCTATCGGAGAAATTACTTTGAACACTCCAATAAAAACGTATTCCGATTTTGTGATTAAGAAAGGGACAGTCACAATCAACAGCTTAATAGAGTGTAATGTTTTAATCTTAGAAGAGAATGAAGCATACAACATTTTAGTGAACAATGCAACTATTCGTAAAGACCATTTGATTATTCGCGATAATCCAAATCGCAAACTAAAAATAAATGGGATAAATCTTGAGAGGGTAACTTCAAGGGATGTGACAAGAGACGGGGAATTAGCAAAAGGTGAAATCTATCACTTTTGCAGTAATACAAACGCTCAATTGGTCTTAAAAACAGCAAAAGGAGCAGACGCACCTCGCCCCTATGTTAGAGTTTTTGTGATTTGGTTTGATCAAAACTTCGTAGAACAAGGCACATATACAAAAATATATCCTACAAGTGGTTCTGGAGCAGTTGATTCTGTAATTGTACAGTCCACCCATGCTCACGGCACAGATTCCATAATCCGTTCCCAATGGACAGTATCTTACCATAACAATGCAGATGCCACAGACCTGCCTCCTGCTATTTATGAAATAGAAAGCTCTGTTAATCGTCACTATTTGTCTGAAAATAGCGTATATACAGCGTATTGTGATAGTATAACCCCAGCGAAAATTGGAAAAGCCAATGGTGTGATATATATGAAAAAAAATGGTACTGCTCCATTGAAGTATGCAATAGTGGGTGAAACCAATCAAGATGGAGTGTTTGAGGGCTTGGCAGCAGGTACTTATAAAGTCACAGTGACAAGCGATAGCTCGACATGTGTTAAAGATACTGTAATAGAAAATATCGTAGTTGGAGAAGTGGAGCTAAAAAACTTGACGGCAGTTCAATTAAACGCATCTCCCCGTGCAGTAGTTAACAAGCCAAACACTGTTTCTTTCGTTATTTTTAACGAAGGAACTTATCTTGTCACAGGCACCAAATATACTGTTCAGCTACAAGATACAGTAAACACCGTACTGGCAACTGCAAACGGAGTTGATTTAGCCTCAGAGGCACAAACTTCTATTAACTTAACGTGGACACCAACAACAGTAGGAACAATTGGCATTAAAGGTGTTATCGTATATGCCGAAGATCAAAATCCTGACGATGACTTTACTACTATTGTTAACGTAACAATAGCTCATCAATATAATTTAACATTAGTTGCAAATCCATCCGAAGGTGGTACTGTAAACGATAGTGTAAACGGTAACTATTATATGGGTGACAGTATCACAGTAATAGCCACACCCGCTGATGGTTACAATTTTATCAACTGGACCAAAAGTGGAACGGAGGTTAGCACAACCGCACAGTTTGACTATATAATGCCAAGTGAAAATGTTACTTTAACAGCTAACTTCGAAGAAATACCAAAATACACTGTAACATTCACAGTTGTTGACACTGCAAACAGCCCAATTCAAGGAGCAACTATTACAATTAACCAACAAACATTGACAACCAATGCTTCAGGCGTTGCAACAATTGACCTCGTAAACGGAACGTATGCCTATACAATCTCTAAAGAGGGGTATGTTAATGTAACAGATGATGCAGTTGTTAACGGAGCAAATGTTTCAATTAATAAAACACTAAATCTAATAAAGTACACTGTAACATTCACTGTTGTTGACGCTGCAACCAACCCAATTCAAGGAGCAACTATTGCTATTAACCAACAAACATTGACAACCAATGCTTCAGGCGTTGCAACAATTGACCTCGTAAACGGAACGTATGCCTATACAATCTCTAAAGAGGGGTATGTTAATGTAACAGATGAT
>Ga0208195_1003357_pt1 | contig 13727 bp, 5 predicted proteins | sample AD_UKC077_MetaG_FD_184441 | JGI IMG/M metagenome (GOLD analysis project Ga0208195, IMG submission 184441) | Active sludge microbial communities of municipal wastewater-treating anaerobic digesters from USA - AD_UKC077_MetaG (SPAdes) (version 2) | ecosystem: Engineered > Bioreactor > Anaerobic >...
GTGAATATCTCCGGCGGCAACGTCACAGCAATGGGCGGCAATTGGAGCGCGGGAATCGGCGGCGGCGATGGCGACGCGGGCGGCACGGTGAACATCAGTGGAGGCACTGTCACAGCCACCGGCGGACAATATGGCGCGGGCATCGGCGGCGGCAATAACGACGGCAATCCCGACGGCATCGCCGGAACGGGCGGCACAGTGAACATTTCCGGCGGCCACGTCATCGCTACCGGCGGCAAGTGTGCCGCGGGCATCGGCGGCGGCACCGGACAGCAACTCGCCGGCAGCGCGGGCGCGGCATTATCCGTCTCCGGCGGAACGCTCTTCGCAATCGGCGGCGCGGGCGGCGCACCGGGCGTCGGCGGCGGCCTTGGCAACGTGGAGGAAGGCGATACCGGCAACGCGCCGGACATCTCCGGCTCGAACCACTTCACCGGCGGCTCCATCCGCATAGACGGCGACTTTGCGATGGCCGCGCCCAGCAACGGCACGGCGCGCGTCTGGTGCGTAACAGTACCGAAACTTACGCCCAATGCATCTGTCGTAATTACATCACTCGGTACCTACGGCGTAAACGACCTCTTTGCTGACAACAATGGCAAACTCTACCTCTGGTTGCCCAACGATAACTATGACTTCACGGCGGGCGGCACGGAATACGAGGCCACCGTCTCCGACGCGGACACAACGGCGACAGCCAAGGCCCCTCCGGTCTTGGATGCCTATCTCACCTTTTCCAGTGCGGACACCTTCAAGATCACGCCGAGCGCGGTGTCGTGGAACGGAGAGCTTTTCTACTCTACCGATGCAACAAACTGGAATGCGTTTACCAGGGATGGCGCGACTGCAGCGAACAATGGTGCCGGCGAGTTCCGTCTCTACTTCCGCGGGAAAAATAACACCCTCATCACCGGCGGCAATCTCTCTTATTGGATAATTGACGCCGATACAGCATCGGTTGCCTGCTCCGGTAACATCGAGACCCTGCTTGACTACACGATAGTGGAAGCCGGCAACCATCCGACAATGGCCGCCATCTGTTTTTCGAACCTCTTCAAGAACTGTACGGCACTTAGCAGTGCACCGGAACTGGCGGCGACAAATCTGTCTAACAACTGCTACGTTCGTATGTTCATGGGCTGTACGGGACTGACTGCCGCACCGGCATTGCCTGCCACAACAGTTACCGGCGGCTGCTATCAGGAAATGTTCGAAGGCTGCACCTCTCTGACACAAGCGCCCGTGCTGCCGGCGATGACGCTGATCTCTTCCTGCTACAGGGAGATGTTTTACGGCTGTACGGCACTGACGACGGCGCCTGAACTGCCTGCAACCACACTGGCCCCTGCCTGCTACCAGGAAATGTTCAGCGGCTGCACGAGCCTGACAAACGCGCCGGCACTGCCGGCGATGACGCTAGCCGCCGGCTGTTACATCGGCATGTTCTCGGGCTGTACGGGGCTGACTGCGCCACCGGAACTGCCTGCCATGACGCTGAATCCATTCTGCTATAACGAGATGTTCTCCGGTTGTACCAGCTTGACAAGTCTGCCGGAGCTACCGGCTACGACACTGGCTATCTCCTGTTACCGGTCCATGTTTGAAAACTGTACAGGCATTAAGCTAAGCACTACAGGTCCCGGACTGGAGTGGAGTATTCCCGCTAATGCAGATGCAACGGGTGCAACGGATTGGAACCTTAATATGTTTGCCGGAACGGGTGGCGCCTTCACCGGTAATCCGGAAATAGGCACCACCTACTACTTACCTGCCTACGAGCTTTGGATTTGTGGCGTGCAGGTAACCAGTGCCAATAAGGACAACCTAAGCGCTATCCCCGGTGTAAGTGCAGGAACCGCAAGCTATAACCCTGATACCCAAACTCTTACTCTCAATAATGTTATGATTAATAAATCAGGCGATCAAAATATAATTAAATCGAGCATTGATGGACTTATAATAGAGGTTGTCGGCGAAAATAATCTGACAGCTAACGGCTGGTCACTTATAGATGTCAACAACAACAGCACCATTCAAGGTAACGGTACGCTTAATATAGAAAACACTCGTACCAATGATTTTGGGATAAATGTTGATTGTGCTTCAGACACGCTTACGATTAAAGATTGTACTGTAAATGTTACAAGCCCCATGTACGGTATTCGCGGTACCGGCTATGAGACACTTATTTTTGATAATGCTGCTGTAACGGCGAAGGGGACTAGCAATGGTTCAATCTATGGATTTAAAGAAATAAAATTTGATAATTGTCAGATTATCGAGCCTGAAGGAGCGGTATTTAATCCCACTCAAAAGGCTATCTGCTATGCCAACGGTACTATTGTTAAGGATACAGTGAAGATAGAGCCTACCGCAACAAGTATAGATAAACTCGTCGCCCATACCGTTACTTTCTATCCTAACCCTGTGCGGGACATCCTGCATATACAGGCTGAGAAAGCGGTTACCGCCGTTCGTATCTACAATATACACGGTGCAGTCGTAACCCAAGCCGCAGGTGATATACGTGAAATCAACCTCACCCACCTGCCTGCCGGTATTTATATGGTGCGTGCAGAGATAGGGGAAAGGGTGAGCACAATGAGGATAATTAAAGAACAATAACTTAAAAACAAACGACAAAAGGGGCTGTCTCAAAAGTAAAGACAACCCCTTTTTTGCTTAGTTGCGGAGGTCCGATTCGAACGAACGACCTTTGGGTTATGAGCCCAACGAGCTACCACTGCTCCACTCCGCGATATTGGATTGCAAAGATAATATCTTTTTTTGAAAAACCAATCATCCATAAGATAAATCTTACACTTTAGTCACATTTTGTGGGGATATTTCTACTTAGCGCATCAAAATAAAAATTAGCCCTTTTGCCAATTCAAAAAAAAGTTATATTTTTGCAGTCCGATTTTTTACCCAATCTCTGACAGCTAAGTGAGAACTGTGAATATTGCGTAGAAAATTTAATTTCAAAAAACAAGAACAATGGATTTGATGAAAATTGCCCAACAGGCATTTTTAGTAGAGACAGATTATCCTGCATTCAAAGCAGGAGACACGGTAACGGTAGCTTATCGCATTACAGAAGGCAACAAAGAGCGTATCCAGGAATTCCGTGGTGATGTCATCAAGATTTCCGGTCACGAAGGAAACAAACGTTTTACGGTTCGTAAAATGTCTGGTAACATAGGTGTTGAACGTATTTTTCCTTTGGATTCTCCATTTATTCACAAAATTACTGTTAATAAACATGGCAAAGTACGCCGCGCCAAACTGTATTACCTGCGCAAGCTGACCGGTAAGAAAGCCAGAATCAAAGAAAGACGTACCTAATCTCTTCTTATCAGTAATGAAAGAATTAAAAAAGGGAAAACTTGAATAATCAAAGTTTTCCCTTTTTTGTTATTTATTTTGTATCAAAAATATAAGAAGATGCAACAGATGTTACAGAAACACAGCTTTTAACCTCTTACTTTTAACGAGTTTCAACATCAGAACTTGAACTTATAAATAAAACCATGAAAAAAACTTTTTCTTTGTGCTTATCACTCTTTGTGTTCGTATTGTTTTTACCCGACGCACAACACAAGGCTTCTGCGGCTGGTTCCATAGCGGTCAGCTATGAGTCATTACTCGATGAAATTGTTTGTTTCAAGACCGCATCAAACTTTCCCACCTACACGGCAGGACAAGAAAGTAGTTATGATAGAAGATCAGTCGCACCACATGCTCCGGGATGGTGGGCAAACGATGACGGATTCGGATTTATCAGAACAGATATTATATCCGGAAGAAGTGAAAAAGTGTTATTCGATCAATCTGGTCCCGGCGTTATCACAAGAATATGGATGACCAGCACCAACAAAAATGGAACACTGCGATTTTATTTTGACGGAAACAGATTGCCTGACTGGACTATCCCTGCTTATGATTTAATGAAATGGAATATACAAGCAGGAAATGGCCTTCGCCAGGCACACCCTAATTATGATCCAAAATTCGACGGAAGAGGAGGAAGTACCTTATTTTTGCCTATTTCGTATGCGCAAAGCTGTAAAATCACCTTTGAAGAACACAATTCAACCTCAACACCTCCCAGGTATTATGCCATAAACTACAGGACTTATCCACACGATACTTCCATTGAAACTTTCACCTATGATGTATACGAAAAAAATCTCTCAAAAATTCAAACAGTAAATTCAATCCTGCTACAACCGTTAATCCACAAAAAAAATTTAACCGAAAAAACAGAAACAACACTAAATCCTAACGAACATATCTGCATTAATTTACCACAAGGTGAATATGCCGTGAACACCATCAAAATTGTTGTCAAAACAGAACAGCCGGAGCTATACGAACAACTTATGAGAAAAATAATTCTGGAAACTGAGTTTGACAAAAAAAAGACTTCATGGGTTCCATTGGGGGAGTTTTCCGGGGGAGGACTGGGAGCTCCAAACGTAAAAAGTTGGTATTTGGACTCTGATGGAAAAGGAAGTATAACAAGCCGTTGGTTTATGCCGTATAAAAATGACGGCAAAATTATACTCACGAACCATTCTAACGAAAGTGTACACATTTTTGTAAGTGCCAATATTGAAGAACATAGCTGGATTGACAACACACTGTATTTTCATGCATCTTGGAAACAGGAAAACAATCTTCCCTTAGTTGTTTGTGGACATGAAAACAATCCTTCAAATGCTTATGATTGGAACTTTGCTTATATTGAAGGGAAAGGAGTTTATATGGGGGATGTTTTATCTCTCTTCAATTATTCTCCCAGATGGTATGGTGAAGGAGATGAGAAAATTTGGGTTGATGACGACATATTTCCTTCTCACTTTGGTACCGGGACAGAAGACTACTACAATTGTTCATGGGCGCCGGTTATCCCTTTCCAAACACCTTTTGGAGGAGCACCACGGGCAGACAAACCAAGTTCACATGGATACAATACATTTTTCAGGAGTCGTAATTTGGACGCAATACCTTTTAAAAATATGTTTCAATTCGATTTAGAAATGCTAAGTTGGAAACCCGGAGCGGTAGACTATTCTACTACCATTTTCTGGTATGGTGATTATAATGCAAAAGCTAAAAATATTTCAGGATTGGATGCCATTGATTACATAATGCCTGAATCCGGAGTTTATAAAATACCAAACGCAATTGAGTTTGAACAAATCTCTCCTCTTGACGTGTCTCCATCTTTTGAGATGGTCATTCAAGATATGACACCCTTTACAAGCGGGGAGTGGAGCGGATTTTATCAGCTTCTTTTAAAACATGGAGAAATAGGAGACTATGTTTTATTTCGATTTGAAAATTTAGCTAAAGTTCGGCAACATATAATTCTATATTTAACGAAGGCAAATGATTTTGGAATGCTTTCATTCACAGTTAACGGACAACTTTCACCTGTTACATATGACGGATATGCCTCGTCCGTAAGTCATTCAGGTCCTGTCGATATCGGTGAGTTTATGCCCAATGATGATGGATTTATCGAATTAAAAATAACACTCACAGGAACTAATCAAAAGACACAAGGTGAGAAAACATTAATCGGTTTAGATTGCATACAAATCATTCCTGGTTTTGATAATTAATTCAGCTACGAAGAAAACAAAATGCCTTCCTGTCAAATTCAGTATAAGAACAAACAAATTCAAGTATTATCAGAGAAATCTACAAGCTCATTGTCATTGTACAACATGCATGGAAGACTGGTGCACCAAAAACATCATCATAGCGTAAACACCAATCATTTACCAAATGATTTATACACACTTCAAATAAACTGGATGAAAGACAAAAAATATTCAATATTTAAATTTTAAATTTAAACAACATACAGATATGAAAAAAACTAGACTCTCAAGATTTTTTGCCTTATTTTTAATGGTAAACTTTGTATTATCAGTGTTTGCCTACCAAACAAACTTACATGGGCTATATGGAGATCACAATAAATTAAGTGATGGATCTATCATCGTTAACAAAACAGGATGGAATAATTTGATTCTTTCACAAACAAAAGCCGACGCTTTTAGCTACGAAGTTGAGTTTGAATTCCTGGAAGGAAGTTGTTTCTCTTTGGTTTATGGATACACGGGAAATGGCTTTTACGGAGTCGAAATTGCGAGATCCGGAGCAGGATTAGGAGAAAATGAAATCTACCTGAAAGGCTTTAGAGACGGAGATGACGGTGGCATTTTCTTCGAACGTATTAAAGTAACCAATGTCAATACCAATCAAGCCATCCCTTTCAAAATTATTGTAACAGAAAGCGACCAGTTAAATATCTATGTCAATGACAATTTATGTCATCAGCATACGATCACAAATTACAAAGTTGGATATTTAGGTGTTCTTACTTTTCAAAGTAAGGTTAAAGTATCAAATATCAACGTAGAAATTGGTGACATTCCGGGCATTCAAGCAAATCTTGAAAATTTGACCGGAGATTTCTCGGAAACAAAACCTATTTATACCGTTTTCAGAAAAAACCAGGCGAATAATCTTGTCCTATCTCAAACAGAGTATTCTACAATTTCGATTGAAGGTACTGTTGAGATACTGAATTGGCAAGTTGATCAAAACAGAATGTCCTTCGTGTTTGGATATAAAGCTGATGGAGATAGGTATGCATCCGAATTACTGATAAAGAATGAAAATCAAGTGCAGATAAAAGCATTTAAAGTTGGGGATAATGGAGGAGATATTTTTGTTGAAGAATACGACGTTGACACCACCAAACCCATTGGTTATAAAATCGACATCAATGAAGATAATGTCTTAAAAGTTTATTTAAATGGCACTCAAGTAAAAGAAGTTACGCTTAATAATTATCAAGGTGGACGCTGGGGCCTTTTAACATGGAATGCTGTAGCCAGAGTTTCAGACCTTATTGTAAAAACACATGATAACGGAAATGAACAGCAAATATCGGAAGATGAACTGTCCGGCATGGGTGGAAAAGATAGTTTTTATTCTAAATCTGACATCAGCTACATTATCAACAGGAAAGGAGGGAACAATCTTGCTATCAGTTCTGTAAGCGCAGCAGCATTTAGCTATGAAGGTAAGATTGAAATTCTGGAAGGCGACAGGATGTCTTTTGTGTTTGGTGCAGTAGGAGATTTAGGAAATAGGTGGTTTGGAACGGAATTAAGAGTTGTCAACGACAATCGGGTTGCTATTAAAGCTTTTAGGGAAGGAGACTCTAATTTGTTTGATCAAGAATTTACGATCAATACAATCCAAGCTGTCCCATTTAAAATAGAACTTACCGAAACGGGCCAATTAACAGTTTATCTTAACAACGAAGAGGTAAAACAAGCAACATTCCCCACTTACGAGGCAGGTAGGTTGGGTATATTAACTTACAACAGCAAAGCTAAAGTTTCAGATATCCTTATTCTTGTCAAAGACCTGGGAAATGACGGAGAATTCAGAACCAACACTTATGATTGGAAGCAAGATAAAGGAACTACCGGCTATTGGAGGATTACATCTGAAGGATTAAGAGGAACAGGCAGCGGCAATTCACCCTATTTTTCTGTCACTTCAGCAGCAAACTTCAAGTATGAAGCTGACATCAAATTCTTAAGTCAGAACACCCAGGCTGGAGGTTTAGTATTTAGAGCCAATGAAGACCATTCTGTGTATTATGCAGTTGACATCAACAACAACAACAATGAAAGCGTACGGGTTCTGAAATTTTATAAAGACCCTGAGACGGGTGCTATATCTGATATTACTGTTGGTGGCGTAGAAGGAAATCTGAAAACCCTGCCGAATTATGAAAAGAAAAACAATTTCAATTTACGCATAGAAGCAATATGCTCAAACATTTTAGTTTATATAGACGACCATTTATTGGTTGTAACAGGTGATGATGAAGTTTTGGAAGGATATTTCGGAGTTACAAACTTCAGTTCAGAAATGTTATTTCAGGATTTATATTTTACAGAAATTTCCACGTTACCATTACTAACTTCATTAGGTACTTCTGTTGAAATATCACCCAAATTTTCAAACAACACGTTTAAATATCTGACATTTGTGGATTATGAAATTGAAAATATATCCTTAGATCCGGCAACAGAAACATCTAACGATATATTTGTTAATGAGGACAGTATAACAACAGGCACACCTTATATGATATCCCTGGATGAGGGCAATAATATCATATGGATTCAAGTGCAAGACAGAGAATCAGGAGTTTCTACCATAACCGAATTAATCATTAAAAGACGCTACAATCCGGAAACTGCATATCTTGAAGATTATCGTCCGCAATTCCACTATTCCCCGGAAGCTAACTGGGTGAATGACCCGAATGGAATGGTGTATTATGAAGGAGAATATCACTTGTTCTATCAATACCATCCTTATAGCAAACAATGGGGTCCAATGCACTGGGGACATGCCATTTCATCGGATATGGTACATTGGAAAGAATATCCGATAGCATTGTATCCCGATAAATTCGGTACTATTTTTTCCGGATCAGCAGTGGTGGACCACGAAAACACAAGCGGTTTTTTCACTGATACAGATGAGAAAAAAGGGTTGGTAGCATTTTATACCAGCGCAGGCAGGACTCAACAACAATCTATTGCTTACTCAACAGACAAGGGTCGTACCTGGACAAAATACAAAAATGGCGAACCGGTCATCAAGACTGAAGACGACCCAATGAATCATGGAGATTTTCGTGATCCAAAAGTGTTCTGGCACGAAGAAAGCAACCAATGGATGATGGTTATTGCCGGTGGACCTTTGCGTTTTTATTCTTCCACAAATTTGAAAGATTGGACTTTTGAAAGCGGATATAATAATAACCAAGTTATTGATGATGTTCTTGTAAATGCCATCCACACTGAATGCCCGGACTTTTTCAAATTACCGGTTGAAGGCAGCACTCAAGAAAAATGGGTTTTAATGAGAAGCAGTAAAGCTTATATGATTGGGGAGTTTAAAAATATAGGAAATAACTGGTTCTTCATTCCTGACTCAAACACGAGCATAAATCCGAACTTTGGAAATGATGTTTATGCAGGTCAAACTTTTAGCGATACACCCGATGGTCGCAGAATTATGATTCATTGGATGACAAACTTTGATTATTCAGGTGACCTGGCGAATGTTACCGACCCATACAACGGGGCATTCACCATGGCTTATGAGCTAAAATTAAAAGAAACAAATGAGGGAATTCGTTTGTATCAAACACCCATTCAAGAATATGAATCTTTAAGAAAACCTGCCCACTCTTTCAAGAAAAAAACAATATCAGCCCAAGATGAAAATATTCTAAAGGACATTAAAAGTCAACAGTTTGAAATCGTGGCTACAGTCACACCTGCCACAGGAACCACACAGTTTGGCTTTAATCTTCGCGTTGGTAACGGTCAGCTGACCAAAGTCTTTTATAATATGAGAAATCAACAATTAGTTGTGGATAGAACTCAGTCAGGTACAACACCCAATGATAAATTTGCAAAAGTTTTCAGCAAAAGGACACAGTTAATAAATGGAAAAATCCAATTACATATTTTTGTGGATTGGTCAAGTATTGAAGTTTTTGCAAATGATGGTGCAGAGTTAGCTTCAGCACTTATTTTCCCAGACCCTGAAAGTCAGGATATGGAGTTTTTTGTTGTTGGTGAAGCCGTTGAATGTGACATAGACATTTATCCGCTCAAGAGTATTTGGAGAGAAGATACGGACACTAATATTTTTACTCTTAAAAAAGAAGGAGAATTTGAAGCTAATATTTACATCACTGAAAATGGGCTAATTATCAAAACACCAAATCCCGATAACAGGATTCATACTGAATTATTTAATTTGAGTGGTGAAAAACTGTTTGCCAAGCAATTATCACATATAGACACTTCAATCGTCCTATCTCAAGGGGTTTACCTCGTAAAACTATTCAACGAAAATAGAAATCAATCATGGACAGAAAAAGTAATCATTCAGTAAAAGAACCGAACAAGAAGAGTATTCCATAAATTATGGAATCTGTAAAATGAAAGGTTATGGTAAAAGACAAAAACATATTAATCAAAAAAATTTATGTTTGTCCTAACTATAAATAGTAATTATTGACTATTAGTCACAAACTTTAAATATCGTCTCAATTGTACAACTAAATGTAACATTTTTTATACTTATGACAAGATAGCCAAATTACTTTTGTACTGTGTGTAGCAGTTTTTCTCTAACGATCACACCTTAAAACAAAAAAACATGAGAATCAAAACACCAATTACTTTGTGTATTTTGACGTTATTTTTAATAACCTATCAGCATGTGCTTTCAAACACGATGAAATATGCTTTTGTTTCAGAATATGAAAATATTGATCAGATCGAAGACGATGATGAAAAGGCAGCTGCTAATTGGTTCAATGTATTTTTTTCAGCAAACGGATCTTTTGTTCCGGTGTCCTCCATCAAAAATAATGAGGTTGATTTATCTCAATATAAAACAATATGGTTACATATTGACAGGGAAGATAACAGTAATATTCCTCCTGTTTTTCTAAATGAACAAGTTGTGGACAAATTTAAGGAATATTATAAACAGGGAGGGAATCTCTTATTAACCACACATGCAACTCAATATTTAATTAACTTGGGGAGGACTGAGAGAGCTCCCAACATTGTAGGTGTGGGACAGTCTACTTACAATACTGATGTATGGACTATCAACCCTGTTATTGGCATGGTTTACGATCATTCTACGCATCCTATATACAGCAACGGATTATCCACAGATAACTCAACTTATCCCTACACAACCATTCCTTTAATAGGTCCAGGACAAAAAGAAGATCATAACTGTATGTGGAATCTGAATTCATTCGGATACGACGGGAATGTTGTTGATGCTTTCGAAAGAGAGAATAATGCAAAAGTAATAGGCACATGGGGCCACGTTACAGATTTTTGTTGTGCAGGAATTGTTGAGTTTCTACCTACTTCCGAATACAAAGGAAATTGCATAGCCATTGGTGTAGCAACATATGAATGGAACCAAAATGACAAGACCAATGAGTATTTGTTAAATCTAAGACGATTAACATCCAATGCACTGTCATACTTAGCTACTAGCAACATTAGCACAGATACTTTGGATATCGAATCTAAACTTGTCGCTCATTTTCCAATGGAATTAAACGAATCTAAAACCTCCGTCAGAGAAATAATATCAAATCAAACTTTCCTTGTTAATGATGCCAAAGCGATCAGAGAGAATATCCCGGGAGCAGAAGGGAATACTTTGAGATTTGACGGTTATTCAACCTATATTAAAGGTAGATTCAATGCATCCGATCTAAGCACATCAGCAATTTCTGCGTCAGTATGGTGTGCAATGGAGTCATATCCTATGATGGAAATCAATGGTGCGGATGACGCGCAAACATTCATAGCCGGAAACATGACTCCTACATCAGGGTTTGCTTTTACAATTAATGCTCACGGAAGATATGGGTTTGAAATGTTTATTAATGGTTCAAAAATAATATGTTATGCTCCGGATAAATTTCCTACTTATGAATGGGCACATTTGGCAGCTGTTGTCAGTGTTAATAACAGAGAAATTAGGCTGTATAAAAACAATAAATTAATTGCAACAAAAGGATTTACAGCAAATAACATAAATCCGGGTACTGCAAACCTGTACATTGGAAAATCATATAATGACACTGATCGTTGGCTGGGTCCTTTTAGATTGAATACAATTAATGGGTTAATTGATGACTTTAGAATATATTCGGGCGAACATGATTTTGTACAGGATATGAAAACTCCTGAAAATCCTGCGGATTTATCCATCCCGAAGATTCGATTTGCCGATGATATTCAACGACCAATTTTCCATGCTATGCCTGCTGCCAATTGGACAAATGAACCTCATGGGCTTGTCTTCTATAATGGCAAGTACCATATTTTCTTCCAAAAAAATTCAAACGGACCTTATTGGGGAAGAATACATTGGGGACATTTAAGTAGCGAAGATCTAATTTCATGGAAGGAAGAAAAAATGTCCATAGTCCCCAATACATGGTATGATTTTAAAGGAGCCTGGTCGGGTTGTGTTTTTTCTGATTCCCATTTAACCAATGGTGTACCACATATTTATTATACTTCTGTTGATCTTGGGAAAGCGTCTATTGCAGAAGCAATTCCCACTGGTGACAACCTTATAAACTGGGAAAAACGTACAGATAATCCAATCATACCGCACAAACCCAGCGGATTAGATGAGGATTTCAGGGATCCTTATATTTTTAAACACGGGGAAAACATCTACATGGTAGTGGGAACTCGAAAAAATGGCAAAGGAGCAACCACTTTACATCGATATGATAAAAACTCAAAAACATGGAGTAATGATGGGAGTTTATTTTATCAAGCTACAAATTCAGATTATGGTGCTTTCTGGGAAATGCCCGTTGTTGTTCAAATGAACGATGGAAAATGGATGTTTATAGCTACCCCTCTAGGTGCAAAGGAAGGTGTTGAAACTTTGTATTGGGTTGGGACAATCAATCATGATGGAACATTTAATCCGTTCTCGCACATACCCAAAGAGATTGAAGTGGGTAATATGTCAAAAGATGGTTTTGGGCTTTTATCTCCATCAATAATGCAAAAGAACGGAAAAAACATCGCAATAGGAATTGTTCCGGATAAATTAAGTGGTGAGGATAACTACCAATTAGGATGGGCACATACTTACAGCTTACCTCGAGAATGGTCTATAGATTCCAGTAACACCCTTATACAAAAACCCTATGAAGGACTCAAGCTCCTTAGATCCAACGCTGTATCACACGATAGCATCAATAAAAGAAGTCTCAATGGAACTCAAACTATAAGTTCTGTTTATGGTAAAGCAGTTGAAATCGAAGGTATATTTACCATATCATCACAACAGAACCAAAAATTTGGCTTCCGGGTAAGAAAAAGTGATGATGACCATGCCATTGAAATTTTTTATGAACCAAACAAAAATTTATTTACTGTAGATGCACGCTCAATAAATCGCCTGGTAAACGATGGTTGGTTGTATAACGGTTTATACAGCAGTCCTCTTCCGGAAACTTTATCAGTCGGCCAAACATGTAAAATACACGTATTCATGGACCATTCAATTATGGATATATTCATAAACGACAAATGGGCATTTTCGATAAGGATATTTCCAACTGATTATCATTCTAATGGTGTTGAGGTTTTTTCGGAAGGCACTACAACCCTTATCAATTCCTTAAATGCTTGGAAATATGATCCCAAAAGCATCACAAACATACGAGATACTCAGGATAAAAAAAGTAAGATCTACTTTTCACACAACAAATTAGTGTATGAAAACCTACCCAAACACTGCTCATTAAATGTTTATGATTCCTTGGGTCGAATACTGGCAAGTAACGTTTATCCTGAATCTTTTTCAGGTGAGAATTTGACAAAAAATAACGTTTATCTAATTCAGATTAATTCTGACAATTTCTCTCAGGTAAAGAAAGTCATAAAACACTAATTATTTATTTTAATCACTATGAACAAAAAATTATTTTTCTTTTTAACTTTTCTTTTCTGCATTAAGTTAATAAATGCACAACCTTCAAAAGTTGCTTTTGTTAGTACTTTTACAACATTAAATAATCTTCAGAACAG
>Ga0208195_1003361_pt1 | contig 13716 bp, 13 predicted proteins | sample AD_UKC077_MetaG_FD_184441 | JGI IMG/M metagenome (GOLD analysis project Ga0208195, IMG submission 184441) | Active sludge microbial communities of municipal wastewater-treating anaerobic digesters from USA - AD_UKC077_MetaG (SPAdes) (version 2) | ecosystem: Engineered > Bioreactor > Anaerobic >...
GACCGGTACAGGAAAAGAAATGTTTGCACAAAGTATACATAATGACAGTAATCGAAGAAATGGGTTATTTGTTGCTATTAATTGTGCTTCCGTTCCTGAGAACCTTTTGGAAAGTGAATTATTTGGGTATGAAGAAGGTGCTTTTACGGGGGCAAGACGAGGAGGTAAAAAAGGGTTATTTGAGTTGGCTCATGAAGGTACTTTATTTCTGGATGAAATCGGTGAACTTTCAATTAAATTACAGGCACGTTTATTACGAGTTCTTCAGGAAAAAGCCATTATTAGAGTGGGAGGAGACACAGTAATACCGGTTAATGTTCGAATTATCGCTGCTACTCATCGCAATTTAGAGGAATCTGTATCCAAAGGTCTGTTTCGACAGGACTTGTATTATAGGTTGAATGTACTTAGGATGTCATTGCCCCCTTTGCGGGAAAGGTTGGATGATATACCGTTATTAATAGACGAATTGCTTAAGAAAATATGTAAAAGGACATATAAACCTAGACCAATCTTTAGTGATAAGGTACTAAGTAAATTTTGCTCCTACGATTGGCCAGGGAATGTAAGGGAGCTTGAAAATATTCTTGAAAGGATTGTAGCTTTAAAAGATGGTGCAGTAGTTCAACTAGAGGATATCGATGAAATGAGAAAACTGGAAAATCAAAAGATACTGAGCGAAAAAGTTTATAAAGACAAAAAAGTAGAATTAAAAGGTACTTTAGAGGATATGGAGAAGGAGATTATTTCCATTACCTTAAACCTTACAAATCAAGACAAAGAGAAGGCTTGTAATTTACTTGGTATAAGTCAGACCACATTATGGCGAAGACTTAAAAAATGGAATATGTCAGATTGAAATTTATTTCATAATGAAATATGTGTATTGTGGAGTGCTGTTAGCTGTAATAACATATATATATAGAATTTGTTAATTTCATATTGAAAAATAATTAATTTATTTGTTTCGGAAGTAATGAATATAAAAAGAATAAATTCAATTTGAATAAGCAATTGCTCATTTTTATGGCAGTTGCTTTTTATATCTAAAATATGGCATAGGTTTTGCAAGTTTATTAGTAAATAAAAGATATTTGTTAAATGACAGTCCCCCACACGTCAGACTGCGCAAGACACTTTTGACATTCTGAACGCAGTGTAGAATCTGCATTTAGAGACGTTTGAGACTTGTTCGTTTTGCTCAGAGTGACAATTCTTGCGCAACCTGACGTCCATTTGTTTCATAACAATAAAAGATTTGTAAGTATCATACATATTAATTGTGAGATGAATTACAAACTATAACACATTATAGAAATGAAATCTAAAAGACATACTGAAAGGAGCCAATAAATGCGTTCTATAGCGATAATAGCAGATGATCTCACAGGTGCAAGCGATACAGGTATACAGTTTCGAAAGCATGGATTAAAAACAAAGGTAGTAGTTGATGCGAACAAACTAGATCTATTTCTAGAAAGTGACGAAGTTCTTGCTATTAACTCCAATACAAGACCATTGAAATATTACAATGCTTATAGAAAGGTATATGAAATATCATGTATATTAAAAAAAGCTTTTTACGCAAGCTGTAAAATGGTTTCCCATGCTAATATTCGCTTGGTTGATTTCGATTGTTCCGTTAATATTTTTGGAACCAAAATTTATCCGGGAGATATAATATTTTGTGATCAATATGGTGCCCTTATCATACCGGAAGGAACACTATACTATTTAGTAGAAGCATGCCGCAAAATAGCGGCAGCAGAGCTGCCTGTGATTCAAAATTGTAAGGCTGTTATCTTAAACGGTAAAAAAGCAAAGGCACAGGATCTTGTTTTGTGGCGCAAACAGATGGAACAACTGCGGCTTGAACTTAAAGAGGAGATTAAGTCATTGAATTAAATATAATCATAGCATGAACTAACAATAATGAGCAAATTATATTTATAAACAAAGATTCCCCGAAGTTAATTCGGGAGATTTTTGTTTTCTCAATTATAACAATAATATAAATGTTGAAGATTGTTAAATTTTGCTATATAATATATAACAATTAAAATGGTATTGATAAGTTTTTATCCCATTAATTCAATTCTTAGGGAAAGTCCTTAAAATCACATTAATAGCTCAAGATATGGATACTGATAGTTTACAAAGTATGATATAGTTGGATTTAATGAAGAAGAGTGGAGGTAAATCTTGTTGTGAAATTAAATTTATTTGTTACAGCAATAACTCCGGGCATAGCATTGGCATTGACTTTTTATTGGTTTGACAGACACGATAGAGAGCCTATAAGCATGTTATTAAAGGTGTTTGTTCTTGGAGCTCTTTATGTTATTCCGGCAATACTTATTGAGAACTTCTTATTATTCTTCAATATATTTGGAGGTATTTTGGGAGCTGCCTACACGGCATTTATTGTTGCCGGTTTAACGGAAGAATACATAAAAAGAAAAGTTGTGCTGAAGTATGTGTATTTTAATCCTGTTTTTAATGAAAAGCTGGATGGAATAGTATACTGCGTAATGTCAGCCCTGGGTTTTGCAACTTTTGAAAATATAATGTATGTTGTATTCCTGTTCTCGGACGTTGAATCAGTGGGTTATTACAGAGCAATTATTTCGGTTCCGGCACACATGTTGTTTGCTGTAACAATGGGGTATTATCTTTCACTGGCTAAGTTTTCCTCAACACCGGAAGAACACCGTTACTTCTTCAAAAAATCATTAACGGTACCGGCTATTATGCACGGAATTTTCGATTTTATATTAATGTCAAACATTCAACCGCTGATGTTTTTGTTTATACCGTTTGTAATCTATTTGTGGACTGCAAATTTAAAGAAATTAAATATTTATTATAATGAATCAAAATTCTATGCAAATAATAATAATGAGTTTAATTATTTCGATGATGAATAGAATATGCTGCATCTTTTTCTAGTGAAAGAATTTTGCGGGACAATATAATATACAAGGAGAATTTATGGCTGATTTTATAAAATCAAATTACATAATAGAGGAAAAAGTTAAGCTGAAAGAAATCCCGGCAATTATTTTTAGACCGAGAGATGCTAAGGAGCCAATACCTACAGTAGTATTCTACCATGGCTGGAGTTCAAATAAAGAAACTCAGCGCATGAGAGGATTTATATTAGCCTCAGTCGGGTATCAGGTAGTAATTCCGGATGCCATTTATCACGGTGAAAGGATACCGTTGGCTGATTACAGCCGGGAAGCAGCGATAGAATATTTCTGGGACGTTGTATTTAAAAATGTTGAAGAATATAGCATTATAAAGAATGAGCTGGTGTCAAAGCATGCTGCAGACTCCAATAGAATTGCAATAATGGGGAATTCGATGGGCGGCTTTACTGCCGGCGGAATTTTTACACACAACAAGGATATAAGAGCACTTATAGTGTTAAACGGCTGCTGTTGGTGGGAGAATTTCAACAGGAATGCAGATGTTACAGAGAAATTTGAAAGAGTTGAAGAAAGGGTTAAAGAATTGGACCCTATGAATCATTTAGAACTGTTAACAGACAGACCTATATTACTGCTGCATGGTGATAGTGACACTTCAGTGCCCATTGAAAGCCAAAATATATTTTATAATAAACTAAGTTACATGTACAAAAACAAAGAAAGAATTAGATTAATAGAATATCACAATTTAAATCATTTTGTCACCACAAATATGATGGAAGAAAGCATTAACTGGTTGGGCAGATATTTGTAGAAATTAATATTATGAATACTGATGCTAAGGTATCAGTATTTTTTTATTTAAAAAAAAATAAAAAAAAGTATTGACAAACAGTTATCTAAATGATATTTTATTAACGAACGGTGTTCAATTAAAGAACAGTGTTCAGCGAAGGAGGTAATATGGTTACTAGAAGAGAAAAAGAAATTGAAGCAATGAAGGAATTAATCATATCGACAGCCAAGGAAATAATTGCAAGGGAAGGCTTTGACAATTTGTCAATTAGAAAGATAGCCAATAAAATTGAATATTCACCTTCAATCATATATCACTATTTTAAAGATAAAGAAGAAATTGTAAACATTGTAATGAGAAGAGGCTATATGAAAATTGTTAATGCGGTTTATGCAGCTGATATAGAAAGCTTAACACCAAGGGAAAGGCTTAAGAGAATGACAATAAACTACATAGAGGAAGCATTAAAAATGCCTGATGAATTTCTGGCAGCACAAATAAACCAATCACCTCAAGCACATAAGCATACTTCGTATCTTTATAAAGGAGCTTCAAAAGAAAAGCCTGCATTGGGGGCTCTTTATAATTGTATAAAGGAAATCTACAGGGATGCCGATGATGAACAAATCGAATTAAAAGCACAAATAATTGCAGCTTCAACCATGGGATTGATAATAAAATTAGTGCTTGAAAAAAATATTGGGGAAGAACAAAGGCAAAATATAATAAATTATTTTATTGAAGAAGTAATATTGAAAATTTAAATAAAGGGAGTAGAAAATGAAATTAGTATTGAAGGTATTAGGAATTGTGTTTTTATTATTTGTAGTTGTTTCTGTATTAAGTATGTTCTATTTGAGCAGAGGATTGGAAGAGGGATTAAATGTAAATATTGCTCCTGTGGATTTAATACTTAAAGAGGATGGCGTTTATAAAGGAAGCTATGACTTTGGCAGATGGTCAAATGAATTGACAATAACCGTAAAAAACAACAGAATAACAAAAATAGAAATAACAGACGATATGATGTTTGTAAATCCTGATGTAAGAAACGAGCTTTTTAAAAGAGTTATGGAAAAACAGAATACTACAGTCGATGCTGTATCCGGTGGAACTGTCAGCTGCAAAGCATATCTGAAATCTATCGAAAATGCATTAAATAATTAATCGGAGGAAAATAATGAATACATTAATTGCTTATGGAACAAAATACGGTTGTGCGGAGAAATGCGCAATTGAATTATCAAATGAACTAGATGGCATGGTTGATACTGTAAACTTAAAAGAAACTAACAAAATAGAACTTGCAAAATATGACCGTGTAATAATAGGAGGGTCTGCTTATATCGGTAAAATTCAAAAGGAAGTAACAGACTTTATAAACTTAAATTTAAATGAGCTTATGAAAAAGGAAATAGGATTATTCATTTGCGGCATGCAGGAAGGGGAAGAGCTTAAAAAGGAAATAGCTGAAAACTTTCCCGAACAGCTTTTGGAAAAAGCAATATCGGTTAAACACTTTGGAGGAGAGTTTATCTTCAGGAAAATGAACTTCTTCGAAAGGGCAATAGTTAAGAAAATTTCTAAAGTTACATCTGACAAATCAGACATAAAACATGACAACATTAAAAAACTGGCAATAGAATTATGTAATATGAATTAATAGGGAAAATCTTAAAATTGCTCCGGTAAGATTCAAATTTGGAGTTGCACGGACACAAACGGGAGAAAAAATGGAAATAGACAAGGCTATTTCCATTTTATATACTTCAATTCATTCAATAGGGAGTAACCTTTTTTTTCAAAACTATGAGCTAATTTTCTTCAATATAGAAAATTCTGGTTTCGCGTGAAATTTTACCGCTGTTATTTACAGCTTCAAAAGTCACGACATGGAATTTTTCTACCAAAGGTTCCTCAACCTGTAAACTTAATTCTCCGGTTTCAGCATTAAATTCAGGTGTGTAAACTATACCGTCAACTATTACTCTGAAGCTTGACTCATCTATATTACTTCCATTGAGTCTTAGTACTTCAGCTTTTAATAGCGGTGTATTACCGCTTACACCTTCTCCCATTTCAAGTTCAGGGATAATTGTTAATCCTTGACCTACATTATCAGGGTTTTTTTCAGCTAAGTTTTGAACTTGCTTTATTACCCTCAGAGTATTTTTTCCCAATATTTGTTCTATTTCGGACTTTTTATAACCACGTTCCACAAGTTCTTCGGTTATTCTGTAATAGAACGATGCATTCGGCAGATCTACCGGCATTCCTCCTCCATCAAAATCGGAACCTAATCCGACATGATCGATGCCTACCAAATCAATAACATATTCAATATGGTCGACTAATTTTTTAAGGTCCCTGTCACCTGTAGGTCCCAAATATCCGGCATAGAAATTCTGCTGAACAATGCCGCCTGTATTTGCTATTGCAATTATTTGTTCATCAGTAAGGTTTCTCGGATGAGAATACAAACCCATAACATTTGAGTGTGAAGCCATAATAGGAGCCTCTGCAACTTCTATGACATCCCAAAATGTTTCTTCATTCATATGAGATACGTCAACTACCATACCCATTTTATTCATTTCTTTAACTACTTTAGCACCGAGTTCTGTTAATCCGCCTTCTGAAGGGGTGCCATCCACATACCTCTCATTAACACCTTCTCCAAGTGAATTGGAATTGCTCCAACATAATCCAACGACTCTGATTCCAAGGTCATAATATTGATGAAGCAATTCAATGGCATTGTATTCTTCAAGAGAATAAGCTCCTTCTATAGTTGGAACACCTACTGATTTTCCCTCATGCACCAATTTTTCTATTTCATTTACCGACGTTGCTAACCCGAATTTCTCTGAATTCATACGCTCAGTCCAGTGCAGTGCATTAATAAGTGCCAGCAACCTGCTGCCTGCACGTCCAATTTCCGTGTAGCCTCCGGTATATGAACCAAAGAAGGCCACATCTAGCCCGCCTGCTTCCATTTTTGGAATATCTAATTGTCCGGAAGTTAAACTTCCAATATCATTTACCGGCAACCAAGTATTTCTGTCAATAACTCTCGTCATTGTATCATTATGCGTATCAATCACTATAGCATCATCATGGATTCTCAAGGCGTTTTCAGAAGTAACAGGAATTGCGAATCCAATTGTTGTGCTTGCAACAACAAACATTGAAACTAACAACAAAACTAAAATTTTTTTCAATTCTTTTTTCATAATTCGCCTCCTAATAATTTTTTTTATTTTTGATAAAGTCAGGATGTCAATTTATATCCGACGCTTATCCCTCCTTTCTCATGCATAAAAATTTCTATCCGGTTGATGTCAAAATAAAAACTGTATGCCAAGGCATACAGTTTAGTACCAAAATACACTAATACATAATGCATTAGTTCATCACTGTTCGGCAACCTGGCAATCATCGCATTTCACATTAGACCCATGGCTTTGCGTCCTTGCCTTTCGACAAGTTTGCTATTATCGTAGGATAATATTAAATTTTTCTATTTGTGCATTTATTTTACTATATTTGATATAATTATGAAAGATTTTTTTTAAAAATAAATAGAATTTTGTTGAATTTCTTTCGACTAATTTCGATTTATTTCGTAGTATTAACTGAAGAATTGTTAAAACTCTATTTCTTCTCTATGCTTATGATGACAGATTAATTGGGCGTAAACTGTAATTGCTCGATGTAGCGATAATATGAAAGGTAAAATTTATTGTAAATGTAGATGATTGTTGATATAATTAACAAAGATATTAATTATTAAGGAGTGTTTATGGGCAAAAAAATTAGAGTTAAGCCAAGTAAGGCTCAATCAACTGCCGCATTTTTTGTTGGAATTGTGTTTTGTTTAATAGGTTTATTTGTAGCAATACCGATGGCAGGTCCATTTGGCATATTTTGGACTCTTGTAGCAGTTATCATTACGGTTATGCATGGCAAAAATGCTTTTACTGAAGAGGGAGTTTCAACTCATGAAATAATAATAGAAGATAATGATTTTATTAAAAAAACTAAATTAATTAATAATACCGCTGAAGAAACAGAAAATGAAGATTATGTAAATATTTCAGATTCTAAAAAAAGACTGGAAGAAATAAAGCTTTTGTATGAAAATGGTTTAATAAACAAAGATGAGTATGAAGAAAAACGAAAAAGTATTATCGACAATATTTAATAATTCATAATTTCGGGGACAGACTTTAATAAAGTCGTCCCCGGTATTAGAATGATATTATGCTATTCGATAGGCTCCAGGCTTGCTTGGAAATGACGAAGTATTTTTGGTTCCCAAGTAATCCTGTATCCTTTAACACTTGCTGCTCTTTCCTTTATTGCTATTAAAGCTTCTGCCATTATATCGAAATGAGCTTGAGTATACACTCTTCTTGGAACTGCCAGCCTTGTAAATTCAAATTCAGATTTTAACTGTTCTCCCGTATCAGGATCGTTGCCTAACATATATGAACCGATATCGCAGGATCTGATTCCTGCTTCTTTGTATAATTCAATTGCTAAAGCTTGTGCCGGGAATTCATAATAAGGAATATGCGGGAACATAGCCTTTGCATCTATGAATAATCCGTGCCCGCCAACCGGTGCTTGATATGCTATACCTGCTTTATCTAATTTTGCTGCTAAGTATTCCAATTGTCCTATCCTATATCGTAAGAAATTTTCATCAAGACCTTCGTATAGACCAATTGCCATTGTTTCCAAATCTCTGCCGGATAATCCGCCGTATGTTGTAAAGCCTTCAAATGAAATACAGTTGGCTTTTACTTTTTGATAAAACTCTTGATTGTCTTCCTTGATTCCTATCATACCGCCCATATTAATAATTGCATCTTTCTTAGCACTCATTGTAAAGAAATCCGCATAGCTGAACATTTCTCTTGTTATATCTTTTATTGACCAGTCTTTGAACTCTTCTTCCCTTTGCTTAACAAAGTATGCATTTTCAGCGAATCTGGCAGCATCGATATCTAATGGAATATTATATTTCTTACATACAGCCGATACATCTCTCATGTTCTGAACTGATACAGGCTGTCCGCCGGCTGAGTTATTGGTTATAGTCATTACAACTACACCTACATTTTCTCTTCCAAGCTCGTTAATAAGTTTTTCTAACTTTTCAACATCCATATTTCCTTTAAAGGGAGCTCTTAAAGTAGGATCCTTAGCTTCTTCCACTACACAATCAATTGCTCTTGCACCGGCAATTTCCACATGAGCTCTGGTTGTATCAAAGAACATATTTGCAATGGCGTATTTACCTTTGGATAACAAAATCGGGAAAAATACTTTTTCTGCAGCACGGCCTTGATGAACCGGCTGAATGATTTTGTATCCGAATATGTCCTGACCGGCTTCAATAAGCTTGTAATAACTAGTTCCGCCGGCATATGATTCATCTCCGAGCATTACTCCTGCCCATTGGTACGAGCTCATAGCATTTGTACCGCTGTCTGTCAATAAATCGATGTAAACGTCTTCCGCTTTAAGATTGAACACATTATAATTTGCTTCTTTAATCTTTTGCTCCCTCTCTTCGCGAGATAACATTTTGAGTGGTTCTACCATCTTAATTCTAAACGGTTCTGCTACATACTTAACATCCATATTGTTTTCTCCTTTTCAATTGTTAGAAAATTCTTAATTACAATTTATCATTTTAATAAAATTTTTGCAATATAAAATTGAGTTAATTCACGGTAAGCATTCATCAAAAATTTGGGACATTCCTTGAAGGAATGTCCCAAAGTATAAATTATTCTTGTATATTTAATTTAATTCTTAATTTTTCAAGCATATCTTTTGTCATGGTATCTAAGTCATATTGCGGATTCCAATCCCATTCTTCTCTCGCATCGGAATCATCTAAGGAATTAGGCCATGATTCAGCTATTTCCTGCCTTACCGGATCAACATCATATTCAAGCTTAAATTCAGGTATAAATTTTTTTATAGATTCAGCCAACATTTCAGGTTCAAAACTCATGGCTGAAACGTTAAAAGCATTGCGGTGTTTAAGTCTGTCCGGATTTGCTTCTATTAAGTCAATTATTGCTCTTAGTGCATCCGGCATATACATCATATCCATATATGTTCCTTTATTGATAAAGCTTGTGTATTTTTTATTCTTCAAAGCTTCATAGTAAATATGTACTGCGTAATCAGTTGTTCCTCCCCCCGGTAACGTCTTGTATGAAATAAGTCCCGGGAAACGAACACCTCTAGTGTCTACACCGAATCTTTTGTAATAATAGTCACATAATAATTCACCGGCAACTTTAGTTACTCCATACATGGTTGTGGGTCTTTGAATTGTATCTTGGGGAGTATTGTCCTTTGGGGTTGAAGGACCAAAAGCTGCAATGGAAGATGGTGTGTAAACCATGCAATTTTTTTCTTTGGCAATTTCTAAGATGTTGTACAGACCGTTCATATTAATATTCCAACATTGTTGAGGTTCTTTTTCTCCAACGGCAGACAACACGGCTGCAAGGTTTACAATGGTGTTTATTTTATATTTATCTACCGCTGATGCCAATGTTTTCGGGTCATTGACATTTATGATTTCAAATGGACCTGATTCAATTAGTTTCTCATGTCCTTCCTTTATTCTTCTGCTGCTGGCTACTACATTGTCTGAACCGTAAATCTTTCGCATTTCTTCAGTTAATTCGGAGCCTATTTGACCCAATGCCCCTGTTATTAAAATCCTTCTCAATTAATTACCTCCCATAAATATACTATGATACTATATAATTATGTATATATAATAACATAAAACTTATAAAATATAAACAAAAGTTTTCTAAAAAATACTATTTTATTCAACAAAAAATAAGAATTGTCTCCAAATAGAGGACGATTATCTGATTGATTATAAAAGGTTAATATTTATAATTGATATTGAATTGAGAAAATGTTATTATCTAATAGTCAAAATGTTATGAATAGGAATTAGAGGAATTTCAAGGTACGCCCGCGGAATCGCCGAATTTAGGCGGAGTTAAGGTCTACCCCAAAATTCCATAGGAGAGACATGAATAGGAAAAAGTATGAGTTAGCAGTGCAATTACGACATGAATTACATCAACATCCTGAGCTTTCCAATAATGAAGCCCGGACAAAAGAACATTTGATAAAGTTTTTGAAAGAACATACAAAATTAGAAATAGTGGACAGAGGCAGATGGTTTTATGCTGTATATAAATCAGCCCACGGAAAGAAAAATATAGCATTTCGTGCAGATTTTGATGCAGTCCCGATAGATGAATATATAGATATTCCACACGGGTCTAAAATTAAAGGTGTTTCGCATAAATGCGGACATGACGGGCATTCTGCTTCATTAGCAGGTTTTGCACTGGAAATTGACCGATACGGGGCGGACAATAATGTCTACTTTTTATTTCAGCATGCTGAAGAAACCGGAGATGGAGCAAAAGAAGCAGCTGTATTTATAACCGAAAATAATATTGATGAAATATATGCTTATCACAATATGAGCGGTATACCTTTTAAAGCTGTCGGCGTGAAAAACGGAGTTAGTTTTTGTGCCTCAAAGGGAATGATTATACATATGGAAGGTATTCCTTCACACGCCAGTATGCCGGAGAAGGGAAGGAATCCATCCTTTGCTATTGCAAATATAATAAATTCAGTTCCTGAATTTACATCTCCCGATAACTATAAAGGAATGGTCCTTTGTACAGTAATACAAGTAGCTATAGGGGAGAGAGCTTTTGGTACAAGTGCAAGCAAGGGTGAGCTGTTACTGACTATTCGCGCTTTATATGAAGAAGAAATGGATATGCTGCAGAAGAAAATTGAGGAGCTGGCGAAAAATGAAGCTGAAAAGTATGGATTAAAAGTAAACTTTGAGTACGTTGATGTTTTCCCCGAAACATATAATCATGCTGAAAATGTGGACAAAATAAGGAAGGCAGCAAAAAATAAAGGATATGAATTAATAGAAATGAAGGAAGCAATCAGAAGCTCGGAAGATTTCGGGTATTACACAAAATTAACCAAAGGTGCCATCTTTTTAATAGGTAATGGCGTAGATTACCCTGCTGTTCACAATAACGAATACGATTTCAGAGATGAACTGATTGAAGTTGCTGCAGACTTATTTAAGGAAATATTGTTGCATTAAAGGAACGTAAGTGAGTATAATTGGAACATTTCTTTATTAATAACGTCTATATACTTGAGGTGATAAAAATGAACAAAAGGTTTATATCTTTGATAGTATTATTAATTTTGGCAATCGTAATAGTTGCTGTTATAAACCATTTTATATTAAATAACGGTGAAACAATTAACAAAGTATCTTTTAATGCAACTGTACTTGAAAATTACGGCAATTCAATACTGGTAAATCCATTAGAAGGCTCACAGGAGCTTAATTCAAGCGATAAAATTGTTGTAAGGGTTCCTGTAGATAATGCTGCTTTAAAAGATTTATCGGAATTCACCGTTGGCAGCAAAGTAAAAATTACTTATGACGGAATGATTATGGAAAGCTATCCTGCACAAATAAATGCCTATAACGTCGAGTTTGCAAAATAAAATTATATCATCCTCCCCATTATGTGGAGGAAATCGATTAAATTCGAAGGTGGTTAATTATGATATTCAATGAGAAAACTGTTACATTAAAAAATGGGAAAGTATGTGTATTAAGAAGTCCAAAAGCATCTGATGCAGAGGAAATGCTTGAGTATTTAAAGAAGACGGCAGCTGAGACAGACTTTTTGTTGCGTTATCCTGAAGAAGTAGTAATGACAATTGAAGAAGAAATAGATTTTATAAATTTTGTAAGAGATAATCCAAGGGGTATAATGATTTGTGCTTTTATTGACGATAAGCTTGTCGGAACAACACACTTAATGGGTCTTGGTGACAGGTTTAAAATCTCTCACAGAGCATCTTTCGGTATAGCTGTTTTGAAGGAAGCATGGCATTTAGGAATAGGAAATGCACTAATAACTGAAATGTTAAAGATAGCAGAGGATACCGGGTTCGAACTGGTTGAGTTAGAGGTTGCAAGCACAAATCACAATGCAATAGAGCTATATAAAAAATTTGGATTTAAAATCTACGGCACAAGAGAAAACGGTTTTAAATTTAAAGACGGGACATATTGTGATGAGCATTTGATGCTGAGAAGGATAAAATAACCGTGTCATTCTGAACGTATGTGAAGAACTCATACATTAAAGATAGAATCCTTCTCTATGCTCAGGATGATAATAAATTATCTGGGAGATACTATGTATTCAGAATTAAACAAGAAGTTAGAAGAAGTCCAACAAAAAGTATACAGATTAAATAAAATCGATTCAATTCTTGCCGAATTAAGAAATGATGCGGCTGAATTAAGACAAAAAGTATATGAGCTGAAGGCAATATTGGATAAGGAAAACCTTGATGTAGAGAAATTGGATAATACAAATGTAGTATCTATATTTTATTCTATTATCGGTAAATTGGAAGATAAAAAAGAAAAGGAACAAAGAGAAGCACTGTCGGCAAGACTTAAATACGAGCAAGCAAGTTATGATTTGTTCAGTATAGAAGCAGAAATTTCTAAATTAACACAAGAGCGAGAGAATTACGAAGGCTGTATCAATGAATTCAATAGCCTGTATGAACAAAAAAAAGAATTACTGATCAGATCCTGTGAAGCTTCAGCTAATAAAATATTAGAGTTAACAAATAAAATAAATGAGTCAAAAAGAAATTTAAAAGAGCTTAAGGAGGCAATTTCAGCAGGACAATCCGCAGAATACAGCCTCGATTCCGCCTTGGGCAGTCTAAATTCTGCTCAGGGTTGGGGAACATGGGACTTGTTAGGGGGCGGACTTATTGCAGACTTGGCAAAACATTCTCATATTGATAATGCAATGAGAGAAGCCGAACAAGCTCATAATGAATTGAGAA
>Ga0208195_1003364_pt1 | contig 13708 bp, 24 predicted proteins | sample AD_UKC077_MetaG_FD_184441 | JGI IMG/M metagenome (GOLD analysis project Ga0208195, IMG submission 184441) | Active sludge microbial communities of municipal wastewater-treating anaerobic digesters from USA - AD_UKC077_MetaG (SPAdes) (version 2) | ecosystem: Engineered > Bioreactor > Anaerobic >...
AACATCTCCTTTCAGTTTTTCTTTCTTCATTATACGATACAATCATAGAATCAGTAACCACCCACATTTCTTTTACCTTATAATGATTAAAGCAATTTATATCATTATAAGACAAAATAGGTATACCATTTGGATGGTTATGAATCATGATATTATTTTCAAGTAAATATGCGTATTGAAATTCTACAGAACAAGAATCTTTGTCTCCTACCGATTCATAAATCAATTCTCCAGTTGTTGCATTAAAAACATAAAGATATTCTACAGGTTGATTGCGAATATTCCATGCATATCCATAGATAGATAAAGGAATATCTTTATCAAAAAAATAATCTGTAGGAATAAAAGATATATGAACAACTATCAAAAAGGTAAGAAAAATCAAAAAGAAAAACGCGCATATTTGTTTGCCTTTTTCTAATAAATCCATGATATCACTGGAAGCATTGAAGCGCACGAACAGCATATACCTGACCGTAACATTCAGGCCAATAGATATTAAAAGAAGGAAATTGTTTTGCTTCTTCTAAACTGTCAGTATAACGCACTACATATTCATCAATCGTTGCAGGAGAAACCACATTTGGTTTACGGATAACCTGGGCTGCAATTGTTGAAACAATGTAAATGGTGTTCTGTTTTAAATTATCAAGATCAATACCAACTACACTCAATTCTCCATCTTCCCGATGAAAAGATGTGTTGATAATAGGAACATTTTTTACATTTCCAAGTTCAGCAGGTTTAAATTTTGGAATAACCCGAGCAACTGACCCACATGGTGGGATTTTTATTACCTTTTCTTCTTCGGTAATAAGTCTGATTATATGCTGTGTCATATTGAGAAACTTCAAAACACGCCCTCCGAGGGAATCTGCGACATAATATGAGAAAGATTTTTACTAAATGATGTAAAATCCCCCTTTGTTATGTCTACAACAAATGTCTTGTGAACAGGACTCCATCTTGTTTTGGCAAGATAATATTTTCCAGTTGTTTTCATTTTACGTATAACATACAAAACTTCATTGCCCTGCTGTTTTAAGTCAACAATCGATTCAAGACGATTTTTATCATCTGCATAAATTCTGTTATATCTTACTTTCAGATTTGGTAAACTCATATTTTTTCCTCCTTAAAAATTTATGATGATTCTTCAATGTCAATAGTTCCAATGTCTTTAATAATACCTTCAATCACTTTAAACTCAAATGATTTGTGTTTGTATACCTTCCATTTGGAACCATCAATTCTCAAAACAATACCTTCCATGATATGTGACGGGTCAATTGTTGATGGTATCGAAATTGTCATATCAAGTGCAGATATCAAATTTTTAATTTCATGTTCAAGGAAAATTGTTTTGTAAAGCATTGGAACATGTTTTACACCCAATTGTTGACACCTATTTACAACTTCATTCCATGACAGATCAATTTCAATTCCATCGACATTAGTATGAGTAATACGATACACATAAACATCACATTCACCTTCAGAACAACCATAGGTAAAGCGTGTAGTTTTACCATATTTCTTAATAAACTCTTTATCCTGAAGTTTTTTATTATCACATTCTTTACTTATCAGTTGGCCGATATCAACCCAACCGACAATTTCATAATAAATGGTTTCTCCTTTATGCAATTTATTAACAAAGAGATTATGGCATCTTTCTCTAAATTCTTTATCTCCTTCACCAAAGTATCCACGGAATGAATCTGTGATAATAACTCTTCGAGTTCCACAAACATATTCCCATGATTCTTTCTTTTTTAATATTTCACGTTTAAAAATCCCATTAATTAGATTATAAAATCTATTTTTCTTTGTAACTAAAGTATAAGAACTTCTTTGTGATGTTCCATGGACTTTTTCTGTAATAATAATCTGCTCATTTGCAGGAATTTTATCAAGATTATATGCCAATTGTTCGGTATCAATATGTTCATGGAACAATGGATACTCTGCTTTATACTTTCTTTTCTTTTGCTGTATGCTTCTACCTCTTGTTTCTTTTGTAACATACTTTTTACATATTGGAAAATTGTTAATAGAAGTAAAACGTGTTCCTTCGGCAAGAGAATTTAAATCTACTCCCGTATAGGTAAGAGATTCAAGAGGAGCAAAATATCCATCAGACTTTTCTTTTCTAAATTTCTGTGTTCTTACTCGTCCTTTCTCATCGAAAAATCCTCCTGTTTTTTCACCTGTTTCAGGGTCTATCTTACCTATTAAGTTATTTGCTTCCAAATAACCTGTAGAAAGACAGCCATCAGTCGGAAAATAAATTCCTAATTGTTCTTCAAGTGTATCAAGGCCTACAACAACCTGATTTCCAAAACATTCACCAAGCAAAAGTCTATCTGCATTGGGATGTTTACGAACATTTCTAATTCTTGTTACATATGCATTATATGTCAATTAATCACCTCAAATTGGTGGATTGAACGATTCTCGTTCTAATTTTTGTTCCAACATTTCGAAAAAATCATCCAAACCCATAACCAAATATTGTTTGGGGTTTTTCGAATTGATAAAAATGGCAGTTCTTGGAGTAAATTCAACTCTCTGCCATCCTTTTCCGACAAATCTTACATACTTTAAATCATCCAATAAAGTATATCCTTTAAATAAACTTTCCTTAATTCTTGCTTCTATCATTACCAATCAACTTCTGCAGGATTTCTTTTCTTACTGATTCATCGTTTATAGCCTTTCCATCAACTACTTGGTCAAATAAATTCTGTTTACTTTGAACAATACTATAAACATACTCTTCTATATCTTCTGCAATCAGATTTACAACTATTTTGCCTTTCGTTGAACCAATACGATGAATACGACCTATTCTCTGGGTTAATCGAGCAGGCGACCACGGAATATCAAAATTAATAAGAATATCAGCAAATTGAAGATTCATTCCATAACCGAAAATTTCCGTAGCAATGAGTATATCATACTTTCCAATGCGAAAATCTTCTACTCCCTGTTCTCTTGCCTGTTGATTACTATCACCAGTTAAAACCAACACTTTATTAATATTGGCTTTGTGCAATTCGCGCTCCAGGAGATGTGCCATTTGCTTAAATTGCGTGAATATGATGATTTTTCCTTCACTGGCTTCTTCAATAATTCCAAGAACTTCTTCGACCTTCGGAATATTTTTCTCCGAAATAACTTCGGGAATCCATTTACCTCTTCTTAATACAACAGCAATATTAGATTCTGACCGATATATTAAAGAAGAAGCATCTGCGACTTCTCGAAGCAATGTAAGAGCCTGAATAGCCTGCTCTGAACCATAATGTTTCTCTGCAAAATATCTGATACCTCTTATAATATTACATTGTTCATGATTTAAAGGAATAATACGGTTTTGAATTACAAGTTCTGGTAATTCAGCAACATCTACTTTCTTTCTTCGTATCATAATCCCTGCAACACGTTTCAGAAATGCTCCAAGAGATTTATAACCAACGATTTTTGAACCATATTCATTTGCTCTTTCCCAAATACAATATTGGCTTTTAAATTCACGTTCTGTCATAAATTCAGGGCTAATAATCTGAATAATATTAAAGAAATTATGTAAACTGTTTTCAATAGGTGTTCCTGTTAAAGCAATAAAAGAATGAACGCGAGGGCGAACATATTTTAAGGCCTTCCAAGTTTTTGTATTGGCATTTTTAAATTTTGATGCTTCATCTGCAATAATAACAACATTAGACCAATCGATATCTATATCTTTTACATCACCTGTAAAAGATTCATATGTCGATAGTGTAATCATGTTAGCATTATATGTCGAAATTCTTTGATTTTTTCGACTTGTTCCATCAGCAATTACAGATTTGTATCCAATAAATCTTTCAATTTCTAACTGCCATTGGGGTAAAAGTGACTTTGGAGCAAGAATAATAACTTGCCTGCCCAAAACAGTATGAGTATCAATAATTGGCATTGCCTGAACAGTTTTACCAAGGCCCATTTCATCAGCAATAAGGTAAAAGCGTTTATTAAGGGCATGAAAAGAACCAATTGCCTGATAATCATAAAGAAATGGATATTTATTTTTTAACTTTAAAGCATCTTCTGTTAGTGTTCTTTCTTCAAGTTTTACACGCTGGACTTCTGTTTCTAATTTTTCTGTAAGATAAGGAATAGTAGACAATTTAAGGATATTTTCATCTGTCATTGGTATGACCCATTCCTTTGTTCCAGCATCCCAAGAACGGCCATCACACGATTTTACAACCGCCAGATGGTCATAAAATTTATCTCCTTTCAATGATACTCGGATAGTTTTTTGCTTCATTGATCACCGAATATAACTTTCTTTATCAACATCATACCAGACAAAATTACTTGACTTTGAATCAAAAACAGCCATTGTTTTTTCAAACCCGACTTTATCAGAGAAAAGTTTATTTCGTCCAGTAAATCGCACTTCAATAATTCTTTCACCAGTTTTCATATTTTCACTATAGAGAACTGGATTTTTATTTTCCATACCCAAAAAAAGATGGATATTTCCAACAAATTTTGGATGTAAAGAAATACGTCTATTGACTTCTTCAATAATTTCTGACGTTGAATATTCAAACAAATCTTTCTCTACCATTTTTTCTCCTGCCTGCAGGGTCTCGCCCTTTCAGGCTTCAGGGAAAATTAGAGAATATTTTGCCTTTTGGCAATTTTCTCCACATGAGTAATAAACTCATTAATTTCCATCTTACCTTTCATAAAGTTGCATTTTTTGCAACAGGCAACCACATTATCAATGGTATAATCTTTATTATTATCAATACGGTCAATTCCATTGTAAATATAATCACCATTTAATTTCTTTTCTATTACCTCATATAACATAGAACTGGAAGGTAATGAACCACAATAAAAACAATTTAATTTTGTTAATCGTTCAAATTGTTCTCTTGTTAATTCAAATTTTCTACCTTTTCTCTTTGCATCTTTCTTATAATAATAAAAAAGACGATTTAAAGCCGCTACTCCTTCTGGTAATTTTTTTCCCATTACATCTCCTTCTTTTTAAAGAAATAAATATTATCAACACTTTTTACAAATTCTATGTTTTTAACACAACCAAGAATTTCTCCAAGGTAACAATCTCTTTTACGGTTATTTTGAAAACCTTTTGATGTTCCAGTTTTATTACCTTCATAGATAGACACAATCAATGTTCCATTGTATTTTAAATGGCTCCAAGCAAGTTTAATGGCTTCTACTCGCTCTTCATACATAAAAATATCATTAAGAACATTGTTCATAAAAACAATATCGGCAAGACCACGCTTAATACACCAGATAAGAGCATTTTGGTTTTCTTCAAAAGTGTGAGCATAGGGGTCATAAATACGCGCATCAATGCCATTTAATGTAAGGTAATCCAATCCTTTATGGAACCTACCACCGCCAAAATCGAGAGCGCACATTCCAGGGCGTGCAATTTTTAATTCAACTGCACGTTTTATCCCTGCTGCAACTTGATTGAGAGATGTTTTTTCGACTGTTTTTAATACCATTTTTTTCACCGCGCCACTGGCAAATACCAAATGGCTTTACGAGAAAAAATGTTTATTTTAATTTTGAGCATATCAGTGAATCTCATGTTGCAATTCTTCAAATTAAATATATGGGTCAATTTTATTGCTTTCAAGATAAAGCATTGTAGCAACAATATGCTTACATGGGCCATGACGGAATACATGGTCTTTGCAATTGCAGGTATAAAATCCATTCTTCTTCGTAACCACGTAAGAATCTGTAGATTTTTCTGAACCAACCTCAAAAACCATAGTAGTTCCAACAAAACCAAGTTTCTTTATCTTTTTATGGTCAAATATTTTCTTTCCATTCAAAAACCTATTAGTTATAGACCGACGTTCATTGCGTGTTGTATAACCGAATCTGTTCATAAGAGCATCTACCGATACTTTCCTTACACGTTCAGAGCGCTTTATCATGAAACTTTTACATACTGGACAATAAGTAAATTTTCTGGTCAGATACTTAACTGTAGGCTCTTTCAATACTGCAATTTCACATCCGCACGAAGTGCAAACCATATCTTCTGGATTTTCTTTTGCCATTTTCTTCAACTCTTCGGGCTACTAACCATCGGGTGTTCACCCATGTCGAAAAGATGGATTTGAACCATCTTCTGGCCTTTACCAATCCGACTAATTTAAGACCTCTGTAGATTCAACAGGAATATAATCTATTTGGTCATCATGTATCATTACCTTTTTGGTATTATCTTTGATTCTCGACCCCCTGACGGGCGGCAGAGAGGATGCTGCATAACCAGTCGATGCTCCTGTTCGAGCAGGCAATGGTGTGGCAGGGTCAATGTATATTGTAGGTATAGATTCCTTTTTTGTAACTGAAGGAAGTATACCAGTTTTTGCAAATTCAAAGGCTTCTGTAGCCTTTTCAAATGTCCAAAATGCCATTCTCGGTGGGTCAAATGCTACTGCATCTTTTCCATCAGAAAAAGTCATAATTGTAAGTCCATTCTTGTAAGAATAGACTTTTTTTATCCTGCGTTCAGAAAATTTCATACTTTTCACCTTCAAAAACATATGTATCTGAAATTAAATCAATTAGACGTTTACGTGACCTTTTAATCTTACCCCAAGAAGAAATTCGCTTTTTATTTCTTTCTTGTTTTCCATCATGGCCACATATACCATGCCGTTCTCCATACTCACATCCATCGCAAATATAAGAATGCTGGTATAAACAGAAATAACAAGTAGTTGAATAAATCGGAATGTTGTAAATAAGAGAAATAAGCGCATGTTGCTTAAATTTCATTATTTCTTCAACAGTATCAGATTTAGTTATATTATCTATCAACAGATCAAAAGTATCAATATAATCATTCTTTGATTCTTCAAGATTTTTAATGATTCTTTTGACAACTGAAGGGTCAAAATACGTTTTAAACGATTCATCATCAAACATATAACATGAATCTATCAAATACTGTAAATTCCATCGATAAGTGCTTATCAAATCCCAAGAAGCAAATTTCTTTTTGCTTTTTTGAGAATAAAGAGAACTGCCACATTTACCATGGATTTTTGCATATTCGCATTTTTCACAGTGTATACGATGATAAATGCAAAAATAACAAGTATCCGTGTATAATGGTAAAGCAGAAATAAGTCTGAACAATAATTTCTGCTTTATTCTCATAACATCATCAACTGAAGAAGCATTTTTTAAATCTTCAATGCTTTTGTTATAAAGATTTACACCTTTGCTCTTACTTACTTCAAGATTTTCAATAAGTCTTGAAGTTGTAAATTTATCTTTTTCTGCCATTTTTTTTACCTCATTGGCCGCAGGAACGCATCCTTACGGCTTTCAAAAAGGTAATGGAAATTAAATTCCATTCTTTGTAAATCTATCAACTCGTTTCCATTTTGCAACAAGATGATCATTACAAATGCATTTGGTCGGAGGGCAATACAAATTCTGATTTATATATTTTTTCGGTTCGAAAAAATAATTGCAAGGAGTATAACACTCTTCGCATGTGTATTTTACGAATTTTGGCTTGGTCATGCAAGAACCTCTGGCAATACAACTGGCTTTGTCAAAATTGACTCTGCACCATTCTGTATTCTATCATACATCGATACACTCAATTCTGTGTGCGTTGCATAATCGGTAAGAACATTATAGAGATTCCATCGGGAAGTCTCAAGTTCAAGATTACGGGCAGCATGGCTGGAAAGAACGTCATTTGCTCGGCGCTCTGAACCAACGTAGCCCGCCAGGGCCGTAGAAAGTTCATTTTCATTGGCAAATTCTACTCTATCCTGTTGTGCATCTTCAATTACCGCAATAAGTGCGCCACGATGATGAATTAGTCTCTCAATGGCCTGATAAATTTTATCACCAACCTTTGAAACAACTTCACCTGTGTGCCTTATGGAGAAACGCATCTCTGGAAGGATACTTCGCAGAAACATCCCATTTGAGCAAGCAAGACGCCATCCAAACCCATAGCCACGGAATCCACTGGACTTGTCATAGGAATTTACAAACCTGATACCCATCTGGATACCATCATCTCCATCAGGAATACGAAGAGACTGCTTGATTAATTCATTTCCCTGCGTGGGAACAACCACATTATCAAAAAACAGTTCAACGGCCACGCCATTGTTCCACTCGTTGATAAATCCGCGAGCCTCTATTCCATACTCTTTTAGCGAATCCAGAACCATATTAACCGATTCCGAATGCTGAAGAACAGAGTATACTGGAGAACAAAAGTCAGCAATTTCGCCTGTGCGCTCGTTTTTAATACCGAAACGCTTTGGAATTGGACGGAATCCCTTAATTTCTCCTTCGTCTGATTCAACAATTTCAGCAACCTTCACCTTTCGGGCAGAGGCAAGAGTGCCAATGCGAGACTGGATGGTATTCATGCTGTCCATATCGTTGAAATTTCTAAATAGTGCCATTTTTTTCACTTTCCTGCCATAGAGCCTTAACTCTAATGGCTTCAGGAAGTGGAAGGGGTAAAGCCCTTCTCCTTTTCGATTTTCTTTAATCTATCCATTTCGGCTTCCATTGATGCCTGCTTCTCTGCATTAGTCTTTCTTTTCATGAAAAATTGTGCAAGGAAACCAACGAACTTTAGTCGTTGGAGGAATTGCACTCCTCTTTAATATATTGTGGCTGATAGGTATTGACTCTTCTTAACAAACATATAAATACTTTGAAGTTTAATATATGAATGTGATTAGGTCTTTAAGACTGAAATTAAGTGTTGATAATCCTGACGCATTAATTCAGACGTTCTCTGCTTACAATAGGGCATTTGATGTCTGTGCTAACTGGGGATTTCAAAACAAGAAGTCTAATAAGATCCTGAATCACCAAGCAACCTATGAACAGATCAGAAAAGAGATCCCTGAACTTCCATCTGCATTACTTCAGGGAGCAAGGGATTGTGCTTGTGAAGCATTAAAGGCAACAAAGTGTAAATGCTTGCCTGTAAGGAAACAATTTTCGGCAATGCGTTACAATCAAAGAGTTGTTACTGTCAACTTAATCAAAGGCATAGTTACACTCTCTTCGATTGCTGGCAGGGTCAAAGCGCAGTTTAAACTTCCTGTAGTTTATGAGAGGTATTTGAACTGGAAACTTAAATCCAGTACTTTACAATACCACAAACAGACAAAAGAGTTTTACTTGTTGGTTCAAGTAGAATCTGAAGATCATCCTGAATTAGATGAAGTATCAATTCTAGGTATTGATCGTGGTGTGAACAACATTGCTGTTTGTTCTGACGGGCATTTCTTTGGATCTTCTCAAGTTAAGAATGTCAGATGTAAGTATCGTAGGTTGCGTGCAAAACTCCAGTCAAAAGGCACCAAGTCTGCTAAGAGATTGTTGAAGAAACTTAGTGGAAAGGAAAGACGGTTTCAGACTGATGTAAATCACTGTATTTCAAAATCTATTGTTAATAAACCCGTTACAGTTATCGTCCTTGAAGATCTCACTGGGATCAGACCCAATAAAAAAGAGGGAACTTCAAAAGGCAAACAGAATTTCTGGTTATCTAATTGGTCCTTCTTCCAGCTAGAGCAGTTTATTGAGTATAAAGCAGAATCACTCGGTAAAATTATGTTAAAGATTGATCCTGCATATACATCCCAAGAATGTTCTGCTTGTGGGGAAGTCAACAAGAACAGTCGTAATGGGTTGAAATACAAATGTAAATGTTGTGGGTTTGAGTTGAACTCTGACCTCAACGCTGCAAGAAATATTGCTAACCGTGGCATGACTGTGGTTAGCCGGGTGCTGTCAACCACCCATACGCATCAACACCAGTTAGGTGCAAGCCCACGTTCTTCAGACGTGGGTTGTTGACACTATTACAAAAAGGACATCTTTTCATCATTCAACCTCAAATGGAGGTATTTCAGACTTTGCTACAGCATCACGGATAGCCTGCTCCTCCCAATTTTCAAGTCTCTTATAAGCAGATTCTTTTCTTGCTTCATACTCTTCCCATATTGCCTTTTTATTAGCAATATAATCTGTTGGAATTTCTTTTACATCAAAAGATACCTGAATTTCTGACGTTGTAACATGAGAAGCATGATATCCACATTTCGGCTTTTTTGCAAGATATGGATAATTTGATTCAACATATAACTCAATGTCTCTTACAACCAATTTGTTGAATTTTTCAAATTCTTCTCGATATTCATAACCTGCCTTCGAAATTTTTTTACTATAAAACTCATGGATTTTTTTCGAGTATATAGCCTTCAAATTACGAATCATGGTTATATTGGTCTTTGTGCTTGCCATTTTTTTCAATTCCTGCCGCAAGGCTCTCAACCTACATCGGCTTCAGGACTGAAAAAACATGTAAATTTGTGTAAAATTTACACATTTTTTGAATTTAATTCTTTTTCATTTTGCTTTGCAACAATGATGTAACATTTTTTGCAATATTCGCCGTCTAAATAACGGAAGGAGGCATTTTTACCGCAGCGGTCACATTTACCGCCACTCATCCAAAAATCCTCTCAAGACGAATTAAAACAAGTTCATAGGCCTCTGCTCTTCCCTCATGATAATCGTAATCATCAGTAGAAGTAATTTCATCCAATTCACGACGAGCATTTGTGATGCTTTCACGCAAATCTTCTTTTAACTCCATAATTTCGGTTCTCATAATACTCAATTCTTTTACAAGAACAACGGTTTCAAGGAGTTTATTTGCCATTTCATCGAGATTTACTGACATTTTTAACACTTCCTGCCTAAACTGGCAGATAGTCAGAAAAAGGATTTGAACCTTTTATATTTCAACCAGACTGACTTTAGTCATTTCTTACCATATCATTATCAATATAATTGATAATAATACTTCTTGTATTGTCTTGAATCTGTGCAATTTTCCTGAAAATTTCATCTTTTTCAGTTTCTTTCAGGGTTTTTGCACGATATACTTCATCAGCAACAATAGAAGCCAATTCCTGTATTTCAAGAACATACTCCTTCATTACTATTCTTTCAGGATTAAAGCGCTCCATATGGAGCCATTTTGCCTTACCACCACGATGACACATTGATGGGTCGGGGCTTTCTGCTGATTGAATAACTGTGCAGGGATTCATACATTGTCTGCATTCAAACCTGTTCATATCTCCATTATTTGCCATTTTTTTCACCTTTCACGCTCATTTTGAGCGCAGAACACATGAGAGGGGATTGAACCTCTCACTGGCCTGTTCCAATGTGCTTATCCCGTTTCAAATTTGGATTTAATTTTTGTTCTCAATACTATACATTTTTAATCGATGGCTAAAATTTACATTTTAACCATCTTCTTCTTTGTTGTTCCTGTTCCAATATCAATCATAACGCCACACCATGGACACATAACCTCATGATGTTTTTTTCGGTCTTTTACAAATTCAAAAATACCATTGCATTCGGGGCATTTTACGTTAACCATGTTAATACTCCATCAAAAGTTCAAGATTTTCCATTCCTATAAATCTTGATTCAGGCTCCTCTATCTGGTTCTTTACCTTACAAGCCAAGACAGTTTTGGAAGCCAAACCGATAAAATAATGATACTCTGCATTGTTGGAAATAAATTCACATGGTTCAAACATACCAACCTTCCAAGGTTCGCTTTCATTTCTATGCTTATGACCGTAAACAAGAAGCCATCCAGCAGCCTGCGTAGTATTATCACGATAAATTCCACGCTTTACCTGCTCGATATACCACATTAAAATGGGCATAACTGATTCAGGCTCACCGTTTTCATGAACATAGAAATTCAGACTGGTATGACCGTCTGAAATTCGAACAGATGCTCTTGTAGCCATTTTTTTACTCCTGACGGTTATACTTAATCGAGCACAATTTAACCCGTTTTATAGCCTATCTCGTATACAAAGGAGCATCGCATTAAATTTGTGCTTTTCGACGTATAACCGCCAAAACTGGTAAAGAGGAATTGAACCTCTTTTTTGGCCTAATTACCATAACCAGTGCATCGAATATCCTTAAATTCATATTTAAGATGATATTCTGCTTTGCAATAACTGCATTTTGCTCTTATTACTATACAATCTGAATCATTATCTTCTTCTCCAAAAAGATAATCATCCTCAAAATAAAGCGTATATCCGCATACTGGACAGTTATCCATGTTTTTAATCCCATCCATATCCACAAATTTCATACCTCTTATAATCAAAGGTAAGATTAAATCTCGCTTCACAAAATGAGCAGGATGCAGGTATTTTTGCCGAATTTCCTTCTATTGTGATTAAATCATCTCTATAATCGAGAGGATAACCACAAATTGGACATACTGGCATTATATCATCATCCCGTCAAATGGAGCAGATATGAAAATATCTTCAATCCTCTTTGCTGTTTGGGGAAATCTCTCTTTTATTGGTTCTAAAAGATTTAAGATTTCTTTTACCTGATAATCTGTGATGTAATAGTAAAATTCGCTCATTTAAAGCACCTTTCCCCATTGCGACGCCATAGCATCAGCAATTCCTTGATAGGTAACAGAACGCAATTTCCACCTATCCTTCGATGGAGGAAGAAGATGGCATTTTTGTTCTCGTTCTTCTACTGGAATAATTTTTGTCGGCTGCAATTTTGGCAGATTCCTTAACCAGAGGCATGTAGCCTTTGAATAAGGTTCTCCATACTGCCATGGCTGTATAATCTGGTCATACTTGCGACCAATGATTTCAACCGCATACTTATGGGAAATTGGATTTTCTACCGCAATTCTCGGACAATTCTTTTCACTCAAGGTAAGAAAGAACTTGAAAAACTCCGCACCTTCTCTCATTTCATTCCAAAGATTTCTCTCTTGGAGCCACCTGACGCCGCTATTCGCTAATCGGGTGCATGGTGGGTGTGCGATTATTAAATCCCAATCGGGAAATAATTTAAAAAATTCTTTGATGTCACCCTGACAGTGATAAGGTGAATTGTCATCAGAAGGCAGCAAATCGCAAGAAAAGGCCTTATGGCCCTGCTTTCTAAATGCTTCTCGAACAATTCCACTAAACTCACAAGCAATTAAAATGTTTGCCATTTTTTAACCTCATCCCTTTCGGGATAGAATCACCTTTGGATTGAACCAAACCGTCTTAAAACGGGGTGATTAGTGGAATAGAGCATCCAAACCCCTTATTCCATGATTGTATTTTTCTTCTTCGTAAAACTCGATACTTACACTGGCCTTTACCTCAACGGTGAGTATGGCAAGCGTTTTTCCGCAATACGGGCAGGCAATGTGAACACTTCCCCCATACTGGGTAATTGTTCGCTGATGCTCATTAAATTCCATTTCAAACCCGCATTTGTCACAACTTAAAACTACAGTCATTTTTCCACTACTCCATAATAAAATTCTGCTTTTGTTATCCGCAATTCTTCTTTTATCGAACCATCAAGATTAAAATCTATAATTCGAAAAAACTTTGCTTTTTTAAACGTCTTTGGAAAGGCTGATTGCAAAATTGGCTGTTGTAATTCGTCATTATCCCAACCAAAAATAAAGTCTTTCACGGCTAACCGAGAAGGTAAATCTTCTGTAATCCTTTCGATTAGTTTAACGTGATGTTTTGCGAATTTTATTATTTCGTCTGCCATTTCT
>Ga0208195_1003372_pt1 | contig 13694 bp, 10 predicted proteins | sample AD_UKC077_MetaG_FD_184441 | JGI IMG/M metagenome (GOLD analysis project Ga0208195, IMG submission 184441) | Active sludge microbial communities of municipal wastewater-treating anaerobic digesters from USA - AD_UKC077_MetaG (SPAdes) (version 2) | ecosystem: Engineered > Bioreactor > Anaerobic >...
TAGGGACCGATATACAGGTCATCGTAGATGGAACCGACTCCAACACTGCACTCATTGCAATGAGTTATGTAAACACGATTATCGGCAAGTATTCCAGGGACATGATGGATGCCAGGATCAAGGCCAGCGTTTGGAGCCTAGATCTTCGAAGCAGGGTCTGGTATAATCCCGACCTCAAGAGCAGGAATTACATGGTTCCTGGTGTAATAGCATTGATCGTTATGCTAACCTGTCTCTTGCTAACATCCATGTCAGTTGTACGGGAGCGGGAGGTGGGTACTATGGAACAACTCATGGTAACGCCCATCAGACCTTTGGAGCTGATATTAGGAAAGACAATTCCTGCCGCCATAATTGGATACTTCGACATGGCGCTTGTTACAGTCTTCGGAGTGTTTTGGTTCTCAGTACCCATTAACGGGGCTGTACTCCTCCTCGTTGTGTGTACGGGTGCATATCTTCTGTCTGTTTTAGGGTTTGGACTTCTGATCTCTACAATCTCCAAAACACAGCAGCAGGCAATGACTGCAACATTCTTCTTTTTTCAGCCGGTCATTCTCCTTTCTGGATTTGCTACACCCATAGAGACAATGCCTGAAGTGTTCCAATACATGACGTATCTCAGCCCTTTGAGGTACTTCCTTATCATTGTCAGAGGGATCTTCTTAAAAGGTGTTGGAGTCGACATCCTTTGGCCACAGATCGTTGCCCTTCTTGTTTTAGGAACAGTGATTCTGGCAGCAAGTACCTTGAGATTTAAAAAACGGTTAGCATAGGATTCAAAAAACGTTCCATGTCATGTGTTCGGAAATAGGCAAAGTTCAAAGAAATAATATAAAATGGAAAATGGTTATATTTCCTGTTCGAAGAGTTTCGACATAATTGAGCCGAGCTCTTCTGCCATCTTTCCTTTTGGGTATTTGGCAACAACAGGTACAAGATCGATCATGCTGTTCTCAACCTCAGGCTGGAATGAGATGCTTCCGAGATATGTGACCTCTTTGGCGAGCCATGTCCTTGTGACCTGCTGGATTCTCGTTATTATGGGATTTACATCGAAGGTCCGGAGAAGACGGTTAGGTACCTTGTTCACAACCAGATAAGAATTGAAATTTTCTACCACTTCACACATAAAAGGGAAGTGGTCAGGTTGTTCCTGCCGTACCTTTTCCAACAAATCGTTAATTGATTTCGGCCATCCACCATCGGCTGGGTTCATCATTTCGCGAATGAGCTGTTCCAGCTGATGATTTTTATACATCCTGAATCTTGATTCAGGGCCAAAGAGCCTGTTGAATCTTCTATACATAGCAGCTTTGAGGAAATGATATGCACCGATGTATGATGCAGAGTCTCTGGTAGTAACAACAATACCGTAATCTGCTTTCAAGAAGAAATCAATGATGTTATATGAAGTGTCACCGCCCAGGTCGAGGATGATGAAGTCCGAGTTTAAATTTTCCACTGCCCTCAACAGTTTTAACTTCCGCCCGAAGTCGATATTTGCGGCGCCAAGCTGTGCACTATCACCGCCAATGAGGTATGGACCGTACTCGCTCTTGATGGCGATATCCTGAAGCGAGTCCACTCTCTTTCTAAGAAAGTCATTAATATTGTTTTGCAGTAACACCTTGTTGCCTAGACACAGATGCAGGTTTGCTCCACCAAGGTCAAGATCAACAGCAGTCACTCTGAACCCTTTGGAGGCCAACAGAACGCTCAGGTTGGCAACAATGATACTTTTCCCTATGCCTCCCTTTGCCCCGCCTATTGCAATAATTTTACCTATTCTGGGGGCTTCATCAACCATCTGGCTGTCTGTTCGAAGAAAGGATGTGAGGGTCTCAAGGGAGTTCCGGACGTCGTTTAATGCTTCCTGGGCTTCACTACGGGAGCTAAGAGGGCTTAGGTGATGATAGCATCGTTTTGCTTTCTGCCAGTATGCCTTTTCAACTGTCTCTATACTCAGGTTTTCAATAAAAGAATCATCATAAGCAAGCTCTTCTGAAAAGAGGGTGGCGCAGGCAACACGAACATCCCTCATAGCTGTTTCATCAAGCTGGTTGATCAGCATACATCTTACCTCCCAGGTTATACTCCTTGTATTTTAACACTGAAACCACATAGTATTATCGCAATAAAATTGTTGTTGTTAAGGGATGAAACATGACTCAAAATTCCAGATGATAGGCGTATACACCAGAGGCCTTTACTTCAGTATACCATTGCCGTACACTATTTATAAATGAGAGAGACTGCATACACGGCTCATATTAAAAAATGGTCACTGACCGCGTTGCTCTTCCTTGCCTCAATGATTGTTTGTCAGGGTGTTGCTTTTCCTGATGATATTTTTGATAAAAGACGCCAAGAGATGGTGGAAAAAGACATTAAAGGGAGGGGCGTTAAGGACGCTCTTGTCATTAATGCGATGCTTACAGTGCCAAGACACCTTTTCGTTGATGAAAGTCGACAGAATAAAGCCTATGCTGATCACCCTCTGCCAATAGGTGATGGGCAGACCATATCACAACCGTATGTTGTTGCTCTGATGACAGAGGTGGTAGGTCTAAATGGAAATGAACGGGTTCTTGAAATTGGAACAGGTTCCGGATATCAGGCTGCAATCCTATCAGCGATTGTAAAGGAGGTCTATACTATTGAGATTAAAAAAAGCCTTTATGAAACAGCCAAGACACGATTCCAAAGGCTTGGCTATAGGAACATCCGGACAAAACATGGGGACGGCTACTATGGGTGGGAATCTTATGCCCCATTTGATGTAATTATGGTAACAGCTTCAGCCAATCACATTCCCCCGCCACTCCTGGCCCAGCTGAAAGCAGGAGGACGCCTCATAATACCCCTCGGAAGCACGGTTTTTTATCAAAACCTGACGCTTGTAACCAAAGAAAAGAACAGATACTCAATCAAAGAGTTGGGCGGAGTTACCTTTGTCCCTATGACCGGGCAGGCACAGAAGAAATAGTTGAAGGTGTTCTCGGTGCATAATGATCAGTAATCAATAACAACAAAATCAGAATAAAAATGTCCAGGTATGTTTGGACATCCAGGATATCCTGCGTGTGGCAAATAGCAGTATGACAATCGCCAGGGCATAGAAAATTGCAGCCAGGATCAGAAGAATGCTGCAGCCACAGGAAACTGCCACAAGGGAAGCCAGTGATGGCGCGATAATGGACGCCGTTCCGTTTGCTGCATACGCCAAGGGCACTCCTCCATCTGTTTCTTTACTCACAAGAAATCTGAGGCCAACCGGAAAAAACAACCCGAGCAGTATGCCAATAGGGACCACAGAAAAGACTGATAACGCAGTCTCATCGATTATGTCAAAAATAATATAGTTTGCAATAACAATCAAAGGGGTGAGGCCTATAATCCAGATCATTTTCCTCTCAATGAACCAAACGGTTAACATGCTTCCTATTCCGCTGCTCATAAGGATTGTCACAAGGGTTATTGAAAACGCCCTGACAGGGGATCCCAGGGGTAGTATGAGCCGATGAATGAAGAACATTTCAGTAAACATAAACGCAAAACCGATCAGTGCAAAATAGATTAAAAGGCCGGTGTTCAGTTGTAAATTTCCAGCTCCACGTCTTTTCAGAAACAGCAGGGTTGATCCAAAAATACCAATGGCGATGACTACAAGGAAAATAAGAACAAAAGGCAAAAACATTCCCTCGTGGATGAGGTAGGGCCATTTCCTTCCTGAAATTCTGTATATCTCCCTTATATTGCTTAATTTCAAATAATAATGAAAGAATGGTCGGTCATCAGTTGTTTCCCGTATATCAAAAACATAGGATGAACTGAAGTCGGCTGACGATTCATGAACGAGGATTTTATTAAATAGGGCCTCATAATCGAGACCGGTTATAAACTTTTCTTGCCCAGCCATACCAGGATAAAGAATGTCGAATTGCCGGTTTGACAAAAATTGACCAATCTTATTTAAGTCTGTTTCAGAAAAGCCATCTTTTTTAACGAGGATGTTGACTGTATCCCAGCTCCTGTATATCAGGAGCTGTTTACTTAACCCTGCAACCCCCATCTTATTCAACGCTGCTCTAATATTCATAACAAGTCGTAATTCATTCCGCGGTGGTGGCTGAAGAAACATCTGCACGAAAAGAATCCCATTTTTTTTCAGCCCCTTAATATACGATGTTATTGCCTCAACTGTGAGGTCATAGTCTTCCTGCAAACCAAAATTCCCAGAGGGAAAGAACCCCGTTCTCGATAGCAAAATGATGTCTGGCTCCTGAGGCAGGCTCCTGAGGAGCCTTCGTGCAGACCCGTGAAAGAAATACACTGTACGAGGGCTATATTCATCGTGGATTGACGCAAAGGCTCGCAGAACAGATGCATCATATTCTGTTACGGAAATGTGAAAAGCACCAAAAAAAAGCGGTTGCAGGAGGTCAATGCCATTTTTCGCCCCTACTATGACGACATTTTTTGGTTGAAGAAGTAGATATGGGAGTGCAGATGGCACATAGGAGAGGAAATCGTATGATTCCTGCTGTTCTCCGCCCATGATTACGCCAGCTATCTCGCCATCCAGCGCCACGCCAAGACCTTTGGGCACAGGTTGTGTGTATCCAAGGGAGAGGCCGGGAGCAAATTTCATTTGAGGGTTTTCAAAAAGATCAAGCCGCGAGTGTGACGTGTATATGGTGGTTACATGCGTGGCCCCATCAACCTTCAGGGCCTGTACAAGTCCCTTGTGGGGAGACATTTTAATGGCAGAAACATCCAGAACAACTAAAAGGCACAGAATAAAAAATATGGAGCCCGCTATAATCTTTGATAATGTATTTTCGAGTACCGCAAGAATGGCTAAACCTGTCACAGCAATTGTAACTGCAAAAACATATTCTGTCCTGAGCAGGTTCATCAGCATGGCCACCAGGAGAAGTCCTGTGGCACCACCGATAAGATCACTGGCGTAAACCTTGTTTGCTTTGTCGCGCCATACTGAGAGGGAGAATGCTATGAATGCGCCATAAAGTAAGAATGGGATGGTACAAAGCAGGATAAAAAGTACGAAATAAACAATTTGAACTTTTTCCCAGAGCATTCGAACATGATCGAGAGGAATTACTGACAGTGTTATGAAAACAACAGGGCATGAGGCAACAAGGGCAGCAGCAAGGCGCTGAAGAGCTTGAGAAGACGAAGGATTAAGAGGCTTTGATGAGCGTTGCTTGAAGAACGCAGCCAGGCTCCCCACTACAAGGCCTGCCATAGACAGACTAATGATAAGAGAGGCGTAGTGATGTGAAAGCCTTATAGAGAAGATCCTAATAAGTAGTATTTCAAATGAGAGGGTGATGAAGGAGCAAAAAAAGACAAGCAGATAGGGCATGGCAAGATTATGTGATTAACAAGATATTGTTTGTCCTATTTCAATTTGATCAACTTCCATGTCAAGCAGATTGATGAAAAGCATCTTTTTACGCAAAGGAGTGCCCTGGCCTGTAAGGAGTTTGCATACCTCCGCCACCTGCAGGCTTGCTATGATTGCCGGGGTAAAGGAGGGATTGCCCAACTTTATTTCAAGGCCTTTGGAATCTTTACAATTCTGATAGATTATCTGGATCGTATTGTCGCCGGGAAACTGTGTTGTTATCTGACCGTACCAGCCACCAATAGTGCCGTGAACCAGGGGGATATTGAGTTTTGCACAGCACTCTGCCAGCTCAATTCGCGTTGGTATACTGTCGAGAGCGTCAACCACAACATCCATGCCTTCGAGAAGTTCTGGCCCATTTTCCCGAGAAAATGCTTTCACCAGAGAGATGATTTTTACAGCAGGATTTACTGTTTTCACTCTGGTTTTAGCCACTTTTGCCTTTGGTTTGCCGAGGTCGGAAACTTTGCACAGTATCTGGCGATTTAGGTTGTGTTCCTCAAAGATATCCGGATCGATTGCCTTGATAGTTCCTATGCCAAGGCGTGCAAGTTCCTCGATGATGTAACCACCCAATCCCCCACAGCCGATGACAGCAGACTTGCTCTGAAAAAGTTTTCGTTGCAGAGCGGTGGTGATGCTTTTTTGATTGCGCTTGTAACGGGCAGGCAGTATGTTGAGTGCAAGGGCGGCCTCCTCTACATGGCGGCATCCAAGGCGGAAAACCTTCATTGCCTTTTTATGGGCGTCCCATGACAGCAATTCGTCCTTGGCATTGGCTTTCAGAAACTCATCCAGTTTCTTCATCCGCGTATCCTCCATAAATAGCTCATAGCTGATAGTTGAGAGCACATAATAAAGCCCAAAATCTGTAATGCCCGCGGTGTGATAAATTTTTCACTTTATTACCTCTATACGCCATGCACCAAGCTCCAAGCCTGTCTTACCCTCCTCCAACAGGGGGAAATAGGGCCAATATATCGCCTTCATGAAGCTCTGATGAAAAATCACTATGTCTTCCATTAATAAAGATGAGGGTAACCTCTTTGTGGGGAACCCCGATCTGCTGAATGACATCAGTGACTTTTGTTTTGGGGGGCAGGTTAAGCGTGTCAACATCAAAACGCCCCTGTCGCAGTGTAGCAAAGAGTTTAATGGTCACTTGCATTGTATGCCTTATCCAAAATACCACAGGGGTTTTTCAAAAACAACGCCCTTAAATCTTTGGAGGTGGAAATTGCATTATTTTTTACGTGAGAGAAGGTTACATAACGACAATGAATTGTACAAAATGACAATCTAATGCTGGAGATATAGTGACTCAACCGTGAATTTAATATACTATTTCAGGGAGAGGTAAAAAGATAGTAGAATATGATGATAATCGTCATACACAGGAGATACGTTATGCCTGAATTTTGTAATCAAATAAATACAATGAAAAGTGCAGGAGGTTATGGATGAACCAAATACTCATTGGCAAGGGAGAACGGCCTGTCCACCTACTCGCAAAGTATGGCAACCGACATGGCCTCGTAGCTGGAGCTACAGGAACAGGCAAAACTATTTCTCTCATGGTCATGGCAGAGGGTTTTTCACGAATGGGCGTGCCTGTGTTCATGGCTGATGTAAAAGGTGATGTGGCTGGCCTTGCTATGGCTGGCACGGCTAATGAAAAAATCCAGCAACGTGTGAAGGAGATAGGGATCGATGATTACACCAACGAAGCAAATCCGGTCTTATTCTGGGATATGTATGGCAAAAATGGCCACCCTGTCCGTACAACAATAAGTGAAATCGGCCCAGGCCTGCTCGGTCGAATCCTTGAGATTAACGACACGCAGACAGGTACGCTCGAGATTGCCTTCAAGTTTGCAGATGATCAGGGCTTGTTACTGCTCGACCTTGACGATTTGAGAGCTCTCCTCAGTTTTGTAGCAGACAACCGGAAGGAGGTATCAGCGCAGTATGGTCTGGTGAATACCCAGTCTATCGGCGCCATCCAACGAGCCTTGCTGACCCTTGAGCGTGAAGGGGGACAGGCACTGTTTGGCGAACCTGCTCTGGAACTCAACGATCTCATGCGTACTGACCTCAGCGGAAGAGGCATTATCAGCATTCTTAATGCAGATCAGCTCATTCTGAAACCAAGATTGTACTCGAGCTTTCTCCTGTGGCTTTTATCAGAACTGTTCGAGAACCTCCCTGAGGTAGGTGACCTCGATAAGCCAAAGCTTGTATTCTTCTTCGATGAGGCCCATTTACTCTTTGATGATGCACCACCAGTATTGCGTCAGCGGGTAGAGCAGGTTGTACGGATTATTCGCTCCAAGGGTGTTGGGGTTTACTTTTGTTCACAGTTTCCTGATGATGTACCGAACGAAATCCTCGGGCAGCTTGGGAACCGCATTCAACATGCCCTCAGAGCTTACACGCCAAGAGACCAGAAAGCAGTCCGGACTGCTGCAGAAACATTTGTTACCAATCCCAAATTGAATGTCACTGAAGTCATATCGCAACTTGCGGTTGGCGAGGCATTAGTTTCCACTCTCCAGGATAAAGGTGTACCAATGCCGGTGGAGCGCACTACCATATGCCCGCCCCGTTGCCGGATGGGGACCTTGACGTCTGAAGAACGCTCGGTGGTGAGGGCGAGAAGCCCCATAGGCGCCAAGTACGATATCTCTGTGAATCGTGAGTCTGCTTATGAAATCATAAATCAAAGAGCGAGAAATAAGGAAGCTGTTCAGCCCGAGACAAAGGGGAAAGAGGAAACGAAGCCAGTGGAAAGCGGAGGAAAACTGGGTGATTTGCTCTGGGGCTCCAAACGGAGAGAGGGTATGGTGCAGGCAATGGCCAAACAAGCAGCCAGAACCGTTGGGAGTCAAATTGGACGGCAAATTATTCGTGGTGTACTCGGCGGCATACTTGGAGGGTCTGGCCGCAAATAGGTTGCGTCACCAATTATCACCCTGATTTTTAATAGGGATGGTTTATTAGCGGACACTGGAAATCTGTGCTACAAGATTTTAATTGGTTCGTGGGTATACAATCCTAAGTTAGCGAATAGGATTACACAGAACACTGGATTCTGAAGGGTGGTAGCATCAGGGAGACTATCGAGCCACGTGACGCGGAGATCCGAATCCTCATACTGCTGATCATGGTTTCAGCAAGACTACAGTTGCCTTTCGTCGCCTGACAGGCTGACGAGGGAACTTATAGAAAATATCTGGATTATCCTACCTTTACTTTCAAGTGAACGGAATCATGACTTGCCAGAAGGGAATGCCATTCGCCCTGTGATTGTAATGTGACGGACACCCCGTTAACCACTACCTGTATGCATTTGTCAAGGAAATCATCAGCCTTTCCTGATACGAGGTCAACAAAAGCGGGGGCTGAAACAAAAATACCTGTTCTGAGGAAAAAAGGGCCAAGCTCTTTGAGGAGAACATTGAAAAGTTTGACCATGACATGTCCTTGAATTGGTTCTGACTTTCCCAAGCCACTCTCAACACTTATTGATTGCCTGAATGAAGCGAGAGGGCTCTTTCGACGCAGTGTTGCCCCGACCAGGCCGGGCATGGCGCCTGAAAGCGCCAATGATGAACCGTCCTGTACGATTGCCATAGCAATATCATCAACAGGCTTACCGTCAAGAAAGACTGTGCTTATCTTTTTTTCAACGAGCTGTGGTGTTAATCCCAGTTGATTATAGAGCAACTGTTCGATGCTTATGCCGGTAAGACATTTTATGGAAAAGCCATTCTGAAGTAAGAGAAAGAATGCTTTCACCGCTGAAAGTTGGACAGTCAGATTGATATTGAGAACTGAAGCGTCGATATCGTGTTGAGGGTTTTGGTTTGCCATGTATCTTTTTGAAATAAGATGAGGAAGGTGCGCTATGTTGCCCCTTCCTCATTAAGCTTCAAAAGTGTCTACCAGTTAAAAACACCGTCTAATTCTTCATCCTTGACCTGAAAAGTTAAATTGTGCGGCGACAATTGCTGTGTTTTCATAAAAAGCGGGAGTCGATCATGCTCTTTTGTAAAACCGGCTCCAACATTGAAATCCCGTTCCATCTTCAGAACCCTTTTCCCGAATTCGACTGTGTCGTCTGCGGTCCAATTCCATCCGTAGAAGGCATTGACAAGGTCGATCAACGCCTGATTGGTTTCTGGCTGATCCAGCAAAGCAAAAGCCACAAAGACACACATGCCAGATGAATCGATGAAGGCTGTTGCGATCTGGAGTGCCCTTGAAAGGTCTACCTGTCCTTCAGGTTTGAGAGGATCTACTTTTTCACCAACCCCCAGAATATTTGAGGCTATGGCATATCCTGCTGTATGATCAGCGCCCATGGGGCTTGTTGCGTATGTGACGCCAATGCCATGAACTGCCCTCGGGTCGTAGGCTGGCATGGCCTGTCCCTTGACAACAGGAACACGTTCAATGCCAAAAACCTTTCCTGTCACTACTGCGCCGCTTCCAATAATCCTGCCAAGGGGTGTTCCCTGACCGACTTCCTTTATCAGGTTAATGGCTCCCTTGCCATCTCCAAACTTCAAAAGGCCAGCCTCCATTGCAACACCAATGGTGACACCCATTTCAATTGTATCTAAGCCATAATTATCGTCGAGAAAATCCAACATGGCGATGGTATCCAGGTCATCTATGCCGCAGTCCCCACCGTGAGCCCACACTGTCTCATATTCAGGCTGTTTTGAGAGAAAGTGACCGTCCTTGTCATTATAAATTCCTGAGCAGCGAATGACACAACCGCTGTGACAGCCATGGGTTGCCAGCCCCCCTCTTTTGGTCTCCATCTCAGCCAGAACTTCACCGCTTATCTTTGCTGCTCCGGCGAAACGGCCTTCCTTAAAATTGTAGGTGGGGTAAGCTCCAGCCTCATTGATAATATTGGTGAGAACATTTGTGCCATAGGCAGGTAGTGCCTGTCCAGTAACGCCATGCCCTTGAAGACCTGCGATCCATCTCTTATTAGCCTCTTTGAATCTTTCAACATCCTTGGGTTGTCGCATTGCCATACCTGCGTCATCAAGAACAATGACTTTTATACCCTTGGATCCCATGACCGCTCCCAGACCACCCCTTCCAGCATGCCTGCTTGGTCTGAGTTCCATGTCTGTGAAGGCTACTGAAGAAGCTGCGAGCTTCATCTCCCCTGCTTGACCGATTGAGATACAGGCGATCTTTTGTCCGTATTCCTCTTTCATTTTCTCCACAACATCGTAGTTACCAAGCATTTTCAGGCTGTTGTCTTTCGTGATTTCCACTCCATTTTTGTTAATAAAAACCTTGTATAGACTATCATCCTTTGGTTTTCCCTGGAGTACGATTGCAGCATAACCGAGCCGTGCAAGCACCTGTGATGGCTGACCGCCAGAATTGGCCTCTTTGATGCCCCCGGTCAAAGGGCTTTTTGCACCCACTGAGATTCGACCTGACATTGCAGCTATTGAGCCGCTCAAGAGCCCAGGGGCTATGACAAGCTTATTTTCTTCACCCAGCGGATGGCATGCCATCGGCACCTCTTTTGACACGATGGCTGATGTCAGCGCCCTTCCACCAAGGCCTGCATAGTCACCTACGGGATCTGTGGTAGCCTTCGGGCCACCGTCAGCACCTACATCAATCCTAAGAATCTTATCCATACTGTCCCTCCTCTGCTATTTTTTGGCAAAACTTTCAGCCTCAACTCAAAAAAAAATCACAAATGTTCTGCCTGATAAAAAAGCCTGCCCTGCATTAAGTTTATTACATTATTATTTATTTTCAAAATGGAAAAATATTTCTCAGAAAATGATAATCAATAATAAACGAAAGATTTATAAAAAGGAATTCAGGATGTTAAACCAGAGAAGATATCTCGTTTTTCAATACTACTGGTGCTTCCAGCTCTGAGGAAGAGCTTAAGGAAGCTCGCGCGCTAATCTGATCTGCTGTTCGTTGCAAGTTGTTGATGATATGGTTGAGTCTTTCATCAATCATGGAATTTGAAAAACCGACAAACCAGATGGCGGCAATAGGTTTTTTGTCTTGTCGGATGAAGGTGGCAACAGCTCTGATACCCTTCAAGTATTCTTCTATATCTATGCTATAGCCGAGCCTGCGAATCTCTTCCATATTTTTAATAAATGCATCCATATCAGTAATACTATTTTCAGTGTACCGGGGCAGTCCTTTTTCCCTGAAATAGGATACAATCTCTTCATTGGTCATAATAGAAATGAATAGTTTACCCGTAGCACCCGCTGTGATCGGAAGTTTCATTCCAACAGGTGATGATATCTTAATCTCTTTCTTGGCCTCAATAACATCAATGACTTTTATTGCGTCGAATTCACGTATCCCCAAAAAGACCGTTTCGTTAACAAGCTCTACCAGCCTCTCAAGAAAGGGTCTGGCAATAGAAATGAGGTCTTGTCCTCTGAAAACGAGTCTTGCAAGCTCCATCATTTCCTTGCCAAGGGTATATTTTTTTGTTGTCGGGTTCTTGCTGACAAGACCTTCCTCGCTGAAGCTTTTCAAGATACCGTAAGCAGTGCTTTTGCTTATCGACACCGCCCGTGCAATCTCTGTAACTCCGAGGGGCTGGTGTTCTCTGATCAGCATGCGTAATATCTCAATAGCTTTTTTAAGAATCGGCGCATTATACATGATTGTTTACGATGTGAGTGCGCTGTCTGCCGTGAAATATCCCCAAGCCCTGACTTTACAGGGCTTGGGGATAGAACTATGTAATATTATTCAACAGTAATTGGTAGAGCGCACCCTTCTATTCAAAATCTTATCTTCCCTTAAAATCGGGTTTTCTCTTCTCAATGAAGGCCTGGAATCCTTCTCTGCCATCCTCAGAGACATAGGCCTGGACAAAGCAGTCTGTCTCAAAGGTGAGGGCCGAGGAGAGGTCCATATCCATACCATGGTCGATGGCATGTTTGAGAAGGGTCATTGCTACCCGTGGTTTTGCTGCGAGCTTCTGTGCCCAGGCTTTGGCCTCGGCAAGAAGGTTTTCTTTGGGAGCGACCTTGTTCACCAGACCGATGCGCAGGGCTTCTTCACCGCTGACTGAGTCGCCGGAGAAGAGGAGTTCCTTGGCCTTCCCTATGCCAATGAGACGGGGCATCCTCTGGGTACCACCAGAACCAGGGATGATCCCCAGGTTGATCTCAGGGCAGCCCAGTTTGGCATCCGGGGTAGAAATGCGTAGGTCGCAGGCAAGGGCTAATTCGAGGGCACCGCCCAAGACAAAGCCGAAGACTGCTGCAATGGTCGGTTTCTGTATGCTGGCTATCTTGTCGAGACATCCCCGGGAGACCCTCCCGAAGGCATAATACTCAGGGATCGATTTCCCTGCAATCTGCTTTACATCAAGTCCTGCAGTGAAGATCTTCTCCCCTGCTGCAGTAAACACAACAGCCCCCACTGTATCATCACTCTCGCACTCGCAGAAGGCATCATGAATCTCCTGGTATGCTGTGATGTTCAGAGAGTTGACTGGAGGACGGTCCAGGGTAATTACCGCAATACCGTCGCCTTTTTCAATCTTTAGATACTCGTATGGCATGGGCGCCTCCTCCATTATTTCTTTGGATAATCATACCAGCCACTGCCGGTTTTCATGCCGAGACGGTTAGCCTTTACCATATCCTTCATCAGCCGTGGTGATACCCATTTTAGTTCCTTGTTCATCTCCTTGTGGAGATATTCAGCAACATGATAGGCGATATCAATACCTGTAAGATCCATCAGCTCAAAAGGACCCATAGGATAGTTGAGACCAAGCTTGGCTGCCTTATCAATATCTTCTGCAGAGGCTATGCCTTCCTGGAGAAGTAAAATGGCTTCGAGAAAATGGGGCATCATAAGTCGGTTTACGACAAAGCAGGGTATATCCTTCTTAACTTCAATCGGTTCTTTTTTAAATTTCCTGGCAAGGTCCATTGCTACAGCTATAGTGTCGTCACTGGTGTTATAACCGCGAATGACCTCCACCAATCTCATCAGAGGCACTGGATTAAAAAAATGCATGCCCACGACCTTATCCTGTCTGTTCGTTGCTGTTGCAATCTCAGTGATGGACATGGAAGAGGTATTTGTTGCGAGGATAACTTCCTTCCGGGTAAGCTCATCCAGCTCTTTAAATACCTTTTTCTTCAGATCCATGTCTTCAAGGACAACCTCAACAACAAAATCAACATCCTTCAGATCCTCCATCTTCGTCGTTCCT
>Ga0208195_1003376_pt1 | contig 13677 bp, 12 predicted proteins | sample AD_UKC077_MetaG_FD_184441 | JGI IMG/M metagenome (GOLD analysis project Ga0208195, IMG submission 184441) | Active sludge microbial communities of municipal wastewater-treating anaerobic digesters from USA - AD_UKC077_MetaG (SPAdes) (version 2) | ecosystem: Engineered > Bioreactor > Anaerobic >...
AGGTCATCTTTGCTTCCGAGAGGATCTGGATTATCTTCTCGATTGAGTACTTTTTCCCTTTCATTTTGGTTCGCCTCCCTTAGTAAGTCTATCATTTACTTTGTCTCGTTTTAGGGGAGCAGACCAATGCCAAGGTCAATGGCACTATACTGCCTAGAAGTTATCTTTTTCAGCCTTTGACGCGTAAGTACCTGTTTGACAACGTCGCTGACTATGCCTTCATACTAGCCGATATAAGAATTACTGCTATGTTAGACGAATTCTTGAGTATAACTCAGGCAAGACTACTAGGTGGCTTCAAACAGCGGGAGAGTATTGTGCGTGAAATCCAAGGTGACACTGTTAAATGGCTAATAGGCGGGGATGGTAATTACATGATTAAAGGCCAAGACTACATAAGCATCCTCAAAGATAGAAACAGATGGTATTGGACAGATAATGTGAGAAGAACAAAGGACAGAAATAGAATCTCATAGTCTGAAGATGCATTTAAAACAACTGCTATAACAATCAAAAAAGATACTAAAAAGCAAAAAGGAATGCTTTTCTTTTTTTTGATACTCCAGTAAGCGCCAACACACTTACCCCAATAGGGGTTGTTGTTATCGGGTCAATGATGCTCTGGTCGAAAATTCTTAAGTATTGAAAACAGCTATAATTGTTATTCAAAGACCTTTATAGAAGAATACCAAAAAACATTATTTCACAAGTTTCACAAATAGATACGTCAACTTCTGCTATCTTAATACTTACTAGCGTATAGATTGCGTGCGTTTAATAGAGATTCCCCAACTACGCCCGAAGATCATCGGAGTCCCGGTAGTGGGGCGCTTCGAACCGGGCAGGGGGATATCTGAATCTGAAATCACTTCATCCGCCAAGTTCGAGAGCATACCGTATCGCTTCAAAAAAATTGATGCGATAAGCATTACTTATCTGATCGATCTTGTGTTGCCATTTCCTTCAAGAATTCAAGGTTTTTGCCGACCTCTTCTTCTATCTTCAGGCGGCTTTTCAACATGCTGCTTATTATGTCGGATATTTCGCCCGATTCATCTGTACCGATGGTTTTGCGCAACCTATCACATAGTTCTTTAGGGAGAGTTAGTGCTTCCTCGTTCGTGGCAAATATATATAACCGCAGTCCAAGGTTATCAGAAAGCTTGCTCATCATCTCATACGATATATTCTGCTTCCCAGATTCAATTCTTGCAATTACCGGTTGTGATGTTCCGATTGCCTCTGCTAGATCCTTTTGTGAGAGCCCTTTCTCAACTCTTGCCGCTTTTATAGCCCTTATAAAAATTCGAAGTGGCCTCTTCGAATTATAGACCTTCGCGAACTTCTCATCTTTCAGCCATTCTTTCTTCAGTTCGTCAAAAGATCTCATTATCTTCACTCCCTTCAACGCGCCCCTGCTATGTAATCCCCTAAACGGTTACAGGCTTTTGTTATATCATCACTTTGGCGGTTGGATCTTCCCTGCTTGAATTCAGCGAGCAATAATAATACAAGCCTACTTTTACTATCTGGATGAAAGTAAATGCGGATTATTTCCTTCTGCCTGGTCTTAATTTTCATTTCGTATAGTGTCCCATATCTACAATCGAGTGGCTTATACAGTTTCCCTTGCTTTCCTATCTGCTCGGGCATGATGCCGACCGATTCAATATCCTCGAGATTCGAAGTAACTTCTTCTTTTATGGCATCATCAAGCTCATTCAGGAATTTCGTTATGTCGCTCTTATAGAAATCTGCCTTGTACCCTTTGTATAGAGACCGTATTCTCATGTCAGTTTTCTCCCTGGAACGCTATCATTTTGATTATATATCATATATGCTATATCAGCAAGATTATATTGCCTGCAAAAAGCATATCATCGGCGGTGAATTGATAACCCGTTTTGAGACCTCAAAACCATGAAAAAGCATTGAACTCTCTGGAGATTATTTATAACTCCTCACTGGCTTTTCTGCTGGCTATTCCCCATTTCTTAAGCATTTCTTCTACGGAAGCTGTAACCCCTCCAAAATACTTCTTAAATGCGTCCCTGACGGTGTTTATAGAACGGTTGGTAATTTTGTCGCCCTTTATTACATCTGGCAAGTACTTAGAGAGTTCTCTCAGTTCGGGAAGTCCCATTGCATCGATGTAGAAGGGGTCTGTCATCACTTTCGTGAAGAGTGCAGTCTCTGTATCCATAGCTACTATTTGGTCTAGACTGAGTGTGTCGTACCACTTCTCTTCTATGGTTCTAATTAGGTAGCTCCACTTGTTTTTGGCATTTTTCGTGGAGACGTAAAAGATTGCACGTTGAAACTGAACCTGAAAAAGTTCCGCTGCGCTGGCCACTGTTTGACCTTCGCCAACAAAAACTGCCCTTTCAAGGAGCTTGTCTATAATATTTTTGTTTGTCCGTGTGGGCTCGAAGTTTTTCATTAAGGCATAGCCGATCACATTTGAAAATGCCTGGTGCTGTGAGAAGAAAAGTCTATTCTCGTTCTCTTGATTTTCGCTTTCTTTATTGTCCTTATTGTTTTGTATGTTTGTATGTTTTAGATCTTTAGAACCTACATAACATACTAAACAGTAGGAATCATATGAAATTTCTTCAGATGACAAATTTCCAAAAATTTCTTCACAAGTCGAGACGATCCCAGTTTCTTCTATGAACCGCGCATAAGTGTCTGTTAAAGAGACTTCGCTGCCGATTCTGTTGTTTTTTGACGGCACATAAGAAATCCATTTCTTTTCATCGAGGTCGTGTAAGACCTGAAATACTGTTCTATAGGTGGTTCCACAAGCATTAGTCAATTCATTATTTTTAACGAATAAAACAGGCTTCCTCTTTCTTATACTTTCTGTTAGCATTTGTACAAGCACAATACGGGCTTGTGCACTGAGTCCACTCTGTCTAAGGACAAAAGGTACAATTTGAGTAAAAGTGTAGGCACGGATCTGATCCAATTTCACAAAGTTTGAAGGGTCTTCATATGCAATTTTTTCATATGAAGTTTTTTCAGGTGATGAAGAAATTTCATATGAAGTTTTTTCAGATGACCCCCCTTCATATGATCTTTTTTCATATGAAGTTTTTTCAGGTGATGAAGAAATTTCATATGATCTTTCTTCATATGATCTTTTTTCATATGAAGTTTTTTCAGGTGATGAAGAAATTTCATATGAAGTTTTTTCAGGTGAACCCCCCTCATCTAAACTTTTTTCATATGAAGTTTTTTCAGGTGATGAAGAAATTTCATATGAAGTTTTTTCAGATGATGGCTGCTCTTTTTGATTACTTTCGGGCAATTTCTTATCCGATTCTGCTGGTAGGGGAGTCTCTTTTTTGGTGGCTTCTTCTTTTTCCGTGTCGCTATCTTCAGACTCTAAGAATGCTGCTTGCCTTTCCAGATCCTTACTCAGCTTCAGAAGTCGGCTGATCCCACTGGTACTGGTTTTTTTCTCCATTTCTGTCACCTGAATTGTATTAAAGAAAGTATTTCATCTACCAAGGTCTCGTAGTCGACCAAACCTTGGGGATGCTTCTTTTCTTCATCCGCATAAATGCGCAATGGAAAACCCTGAGCGATAGCGCGCTGCACATCTGTGTTGCGGTTTATAAATGATGAAAGCATAATATCTTCACCAAAAGCTTTGGCCACATCTTCCCTTACATCTCTGGAAATACGAGTTCTGGAATCGAACATCGTGATTAAGATCCGTACCAGAAATGACTTTTTTGTCGCCGGCTCAATGTCGTCTGTGATTATCTTTTTAAGGCGTACAAAGCCTTCAACCCCTAAAAAGGAAGAATCTATCGGGACGATTATTACTTCGCTGGCAATGATTCCATTCAGGACAAAAGTTCCAACGTTCGGAGGTGTGTCTATTATCACGAAGTCATATCGTGCCTTAATTGGTCTGAGTGCCAAATCCAGCAAAAAGTATGGAGTGATGGACCTCCGAAGCTCGTCCTCGATATCGAACATTCCAATATTCGAAGGAATTAGATCGAAGTTGGGGGCGAGACTTACTATCGCGTCTTCGACACGGACTTTTCTGGTCAAAACCTCAGCTACAGTATTGAAAAACTCCAGAGGATTTTTTCCAAGGGACATTGAACAATGACCCTGAGGATCCATATCCACCAGAAGAACCTTTTTCCCTCTGCTGGCTAAGATGTCTGCGACATTTACGCAGCAAGTAGTTTTCCCCACACCGCCTTTAGAATTGCCGAACATAATGGAAGTGCCCATTAAAAATCAACCTCGCTCTTGTAGTAATCTTTTCAGGTTGCGCTGTAACCACTCCACCTGGCGTTTGTCGTAGATTCTCCAGTCCCGAATATCCCGGGCTGGTAAAAAAGGGAGTTTTCCTGCCGCCTCCCATCTGAAAAGTGTTCTCTTGTTGATACCTAAAATGTCTGCTACTTGCTGTGCTCGAAAGAATCCATCCTCTTTCATCTCTTCCCCCAGTGCATACTGTACATACTAAACATACTTCTGTCTTATACTATCACAACCGAGTTATGAAAAGCAATAAATAGGTGGAGGAACGGAAGCTGTAGAATTGTGAATCTAGAAGTGTATGAACCACCTAGATCATCAAAAACTCTATAGGGTACCCTTTTAGAAATCCAGGTACAGTTTAAGAGATGTGTCGAAATGAATATCCATTTGTATTTAACCACTCCAAAAAGCCTGTAAGCATCAGTCTCTTCGCATGGTCAAACGACAACATCGTTGTTATTATAATCCAGTACCCAACACGGAGGTCACAGCATATGCAGCCTAACTCAAGAACACATCTGGATAGAGCATTCGACCATCTGGACAACGCAATTTACATATAGAACAAGTCTATAGACGTTTATTCCATAGATAATTCACTTTTGACTTCAACTACGCTCTCCAGGCCGAGCATATCGATTACTCTTTCATCTGCAAAAGAAAATAGAGAACCTTTTGCGAGAATTACATGATCTAGCATTCTTATACCCAAAATTTTGCCGGCTTCTCTTATCGCGTTAGTTGTAGTCTTGTCCTCTTCAGACGGAAAAGGATCTCCTGAAGGGTGATTGTGAACCAAAATTATTCCCGCGGCGGATCTCATTATTGCGGGTCTGAAAACTTCCCTCGGATGACTTATGCAGCTGTCCAGGATGCCTAAACTCACTAAATCGATGCCAACAATATTCAGCTTACTGTTAAGCGAGACTACTTTCATTGCTTCTTGATCCAGGGCTAGCATCTCATGGCATGTCCAATAAATCGCTTCAGGCCTATCAACACGATTACGGTGGATGTTGCGCCTCATGTAGTCAGGGTACAGGTTTTCCATCAGAAGAATAAGGGATTCAATAACTTTGCCAGTTTCAGTTTTTCGATCAAGCTCTTTCAAAAGTGTCTTAGTATGAACTGTTGAAAGGGACTTCAGATACTGCATGACGATGTTTAGCTCATTTCCACTACTCATAAAAAACGCCTCCTAAAATGAATTGACCTCACCGAAGTGAGGCCTAATGACTTTTTGCGCCGTAGAAAAGGGGTGGGGCTAAAATCTCGGTACCATATCCACACGCGCAAAACCCACATACACTTACGTCCACGGAGGCGCTTGAATTCGGCAAATTAAGGAGTTTGCAGCTTAGAAGTAAGTTCTGGAGGCATAAAAAAACGGCCCTAAAAAGAGCCGCTACAATTAAAGGTCAAATAAACAGTTATTGTAGATAAATTTAGTACACTTTAATCAATAAACAATTACCGAGTATCAACTAATTGTATGTACGCTTATGCTGCGACAACAGGCATTATATGATGGTTATAAATGATATTGTTTACAACTAACATGGATAAAAGCTTAGACAAATTAATGTTAGTCACGTAATAACCTGTATCATACTCTGAACGCGCGACTTGCCTGTTGTAATACACATTAATAGCATAGTACAGAATATCCATATCGGCTACTGATACATGTTTAATGTTGTTTCGATAATTTCCGCAGCCACAGGTTGAAAATAAAGAATAATAGGTCTTCTTTTCATTATTCCCGTGAACAGCTGGGGTAAAGGACGTTTTGAAAACTTTGCTGCTCAGGGAAGAAGTAAGGTTATTTTCAATATTGTACAGCTCACATTTTTCTCTTGGATTGTTGTAGTCAACGGAAAGTGCAATAGCACAAAACGCGCGCGGTCGCTTCCTTGAGGCATCATAATATTTGCTTTCAAAATTTGGATAAGTATAGTAGTAATTGCCTTTTGCTGTCAATTTGAACACGCGTCTGAAGGCATGAAGTAATTCTTCTTGGTTAATTATTTTTCGGTCATCCTGGTATAAAGCACCAACCAAATGGTAGTGCAAGGTCCCGTTATAACTTTTGCCCTTAGCTGTACTTGGAACCAGAATTGATTCTAGCTCATACCCTACCGCCTTAAACTTTTTGGTAATATGATTTATAAGCGTTTTGGCATTATCAAAACTGGAATTAAGGTTGAATTTTTCACTGTGCAGAATTTTCCTAACAGGTTTAAAGTTTAGAGCAAAGGTGGGCTCTAAGCAGTAAGCTGTCTGCATTGCCTTTTCGATTTCATTATAGCAATGGTAATAATAGTTCGTGGCCAGCCTTTCTTCAATTTGAGAAGGCAGTTTGCTATGTTCGCAGTATTCTAGGTACTTCTTTTTGCGTGCGCCACAATATTTGATCTGAAGTTCATCGCTCCATGAGCGCTTCCCATTGGAAAAGGCCAAAGTTACGTCTTCAATGAAACCGAGATTGGCCTTTTCTGAACGCGTCATAGGCGGCCTGGATATGTTCAATTCTCGTTTGCCATCAGTTACGGTAAGGCGGTATACTTTCAGATTTACCATTTCTTGTAGTTCGTTGAATATACTTTTCAGATCTGTATGCTGTTTCGGAACCAAAACTTGACCACCTCCATAATTTTTTTTACAATTTAGTATACCATCGAATTTGTTGATAAAACGCGATAAAAAGAAAATTTAACAAAGTACTAAAACTCTTATAGATGCTTGATCACAGCACATTTTTTACTGCATAGTGATAAGTATAATTTCTATACCATTGTCAACGATTTCGACTTTTTTGCGCGTTCCCTTGTTCTTTCTCGTCCCTGATAGCCTTCATTCTTTTGTAGTTGTCAAATTTTCTGGCCAAATGGATTGTTGAGTCTTTGTATATGTAGTCAGCAAATTCGATGCATTCAGCCTGCTTGGTAATCCGAATATAGTGGTGGCCCTTCTTATCGGTTCTGTGCGAATGTTCGACGCCAATTTTGGAGAGTACTTTGCTTAGGCCATCACACATCATTTCTGTCCCCCAATAACCAATCGCAAAGCCATTTTTCTTGCTTATAAAAATACAGCCATCGCCGTCAATCAGGCCTCGAATAAAATGAGGTTCTAGCTCTTCTGTGAGCCACTCTGGCCACGTGCGTGTATATGTCATATTTCCACAGATGCCAAGCGCAGCAATTTGCTTACTAACTCTCTTGTTATAGATGCCCAACCTATGAAGCATCTGTGCATTTTCTCCCGCATAACTGTTGGCCGAATTTTTCATGGCAACAATTCTGGCATTGGAACCTAACACGTCTTTTATTTTGACAAGAATATCTACGCTGTCCTCTGCCACATCAATCTTCGCGATATTTGGAGACAAGCTATTTGAGCCGTCAGAATAGAACCAGCCCATGACGTACGCCTTCTCCTGGGTGTCTATTACCTCGAAGAAACTCTCGTCAACAAAGTATTTTCGCTTGTTAACGGCTCGTTCCTTACCCAGTGGTCCAAAGCGGCGAGTCAAACGCGTATAGATTGTAGAGTTTGAAACTCCAAAGGACTTTGCGATGTCACTTATCTTTTTACCTTCTTTGTACATCTTAAAAATTGTTTCTACATCTTGATCAGAAAGGACTTTCTTCAAAAAAGCCGACCTCCGTAAACAGATTTATTCCTTGTATTAGAAATAACAAGTCATAATCTGTGGAGGACAAGGATACCAATAAATAGCTATGTTTAGCTTTGTAAGAGACAGATAGCACATTGTTAAAATGTGACAGGGTCAGGCGGTACCAATATCTGCACTACCAGATTTTGGTATACCATTTTCTGGTATACCTTCTTCAGGCATACCTTTATCCGGTACAGCATACGTCAAGAGACGCTTTTTGTGCAGGGACGAATAACACTGGGGCAAAATCCTTCTGAGCAGGAATTATGCGGAATCATATAACAATGCAAATTGAAACTGACTGAATAACAGTTGCAGCAATTGATTGGTAGTAAACCGCAAGTACAGAAATTGTGCTGTTTAGGAGAAAGAAGCGGTGTACATAAATTACTACAGAAGACCAATTGGAGAGCGGTTCAGTTCATCACGTGTTGTTTGCCAACTCGGAAGCAGGTCGCTAATTAGCTCTTTGAAGCGGTCGTTATGATGGCGCTCAACAAGATGGAGCATTTCGTGTACAACTACGTATTCTAGACAGGAAGGAGACTTCTTTGCCAGCTCAAGATTCAGCCAAATACGCCCCGCTTTTCTATTGCAACTCCCCCATCGCGTTTTCATCTTGCGAACACCCCAATCTGCAATTTTAACCCCGATTATTGGTTCCCATTTGTTTATCACGGCAGGAATCTGTCCCTTTAGTTTCTTGCGGTACCATGAGTAAAGAACGGCTTCTCTTTTTGCGCGATCGCTACCAGGGCGAACCCTGAGTTCTATTGTGGAGTTGTTCGAAAGCTTGACTGTCGGAGGTCTGTTTATTTCTACAACTTTCAACCTGTATCTGCGTCCCTGAAAGTAATGGCTCTCGCCAGTAACCATCTCTCGCCTCGATTGCCTTGCCTGGTTCCTGAACGCGTCTTGCTTCTTCCGTATCCATCCGATGCGAGAGATAATCGCAAGACGTACCGCATCCTGATTCAAATGAAGCGGAGCAGCCACGCGTACCCTGCCGTCAGGAGGATATACGGCCAGGTGAAGGTTCTTTATATTCTTTCTTACAACCTCAACAGGAATTCCCATAACTTCGAGTTTGTATTCTTCAGTAGTCACGCTGGTTTTTGGCAATTTCGAATATCTCCTTAACGAGTTGATTTGAATGTCCGAGAACCTTCTTTATTGCAATTTCAACTTCGCGCTCTTTTTGGCGATTTCCTCTCCAGTCGGCTTTCTTCACATCGCGGATCGCTTTGTCCAGTGCAATAGCCATTTTGGCCCGCGGATCCGAATCGTTGTGATACTTATATTGTCCCTGGGGATCTTTCGCCACTAAATCTTCCACCTGCTCAAGGTTGTCGTAAAAAGCCATCTTTGCCGGGGTATCAATCATGCCCGGGTATTTGGCTTCTGTTTCCGGTCTTGCGATCTGCTTCGTCAGTTGTATAATCTGTTCTAGATAAGTCTTGTAATCAATAGTCTGTCTGCGCCTTTCCTGTATAAGCTCATCCAGAAGCAATGACATCTTTTCATAGTACCTGGGATTGACCGGTGATTCGTCGATTATAAGCTTTCTGACGTTGTTCTCTATTGTCTCCGATACGGCTTTCGGGTCCTCGCGCATACTCTTAGGCAAGATGTCGATTGCACCTTCTCCTTTATCCACGAGCATCTCTACAAGCGTCATATCATCAAAATTGGAGAGCACTTCGCTTTCTTCCGCGCGAATGTAGGTATCGAGAAGGTGTCTCATAGCCGGTTCGTAGGCCTTCATATCCACGTAGTCGCCACTCGCTAGTTTGACTTCCTGGCGGACGTTTTCGTAATATGTGACTTCGCGCTTTATGGTACTTATCTCATCCGATGTATAACCGGCCTCTCCCATTTCGTTTGCCAAATTTGCGTAGGCTCTTACCAGCGAGGAAACAGTTTTGTACAAAGCCACGCGTTTAGGCGCATTCTCTTTCAGTTGCTGAACGTTACCGCTTTGCTCAGCGCAGAAATACTTCATGTAAGCAGCGGTGTTTTTTGGTGGTTCTACCGGTTCACATAAAGCCTTGATCGATTCACGAAGTTCTTCCAGTCTTTCATGCGCCTTTTCCAAACGATCTTTAAGCAACCCCTCTACGTCTTCTCTGTCATAACCATCCAGGGCTTCACCGGTATAGTCTTTTATCGACATTTCCAGAGATTTGAAGAGGTCCTTATAATCAATGATATAACCACACTCCTTATCTTCCGTGTGAAGCCTGTTAACCCTGCATATTGCCTGAAATAAACCGTGATCCCGCATCTGTTTGTCTATATACAGGTATGTCGCCGGGGGTGCGTCAAAGCCAGTTAACAGTTTATCCACGACTATAAGCAATTTCATCTGTCCTGGTTCTTCTATAAAACGTCTCTTTACCTCTTTTTCGAACTCTTCGACCCTGTTCATCGCTTCCTCTTCAGATTCATCATAGAAGTCAGCCAACATCTTTCGGTAGATTTTGTACTCAAGAAGCCGTTGTGTAAGACCTTCGCCCGTCTCTTCACCTTTGATACTGGCAACAGTGGGTCTGTAAGAAGTCACAATAGCGCATTTATCTCCAAAACCCGCTTTGCTGAACATTTCATACAATCTACAGGCGGAGTATATGCTATCAGCGACAAGCATAGCGTTTCCGTTGCCGCTCTGGAGTCGGTCCTTTATTTCCATATCCATGAGAATGTCGTTGACGATCTTTTGTAGTCGATCTTCTGAACTTAGAATTTCCTGCATTCTGCCCCAGCGTTTCTTTAGCTGAGCTTTGGCTACATCCGATAATCCGCGCGTCTTGGTTTCAAACCACTCGTCTACTCTTTCTGGCGAAGTTAAATTCTGGTCGATGTCACGCGCTTCATATCTTAAATCGAGTACAACACCGTCACGTACTGCCTCATCGTATTTGTATGTATGAATGTAAGGGCCAAACACCTCTATGCTCTTCTGCTTGTCTTTCTTCAGAAGTGGTGTTCCAGTGAAACCAATGAACATCGCTTCAGGAAGAAGCTCTTTCATGGCATCGTTTAGAATTCCCGACTGTGTTCTGTGACACTCATCCACAAAGACGAATATCTCGCCCTTTGCCTTGAAGTCAACGGGTAGATTGCTATTTATATCATCCAGATACTCTCTCACGTCGTTTTCACTGGCTCCCTCGCCCGCCCCAAACTTGTGGACAAGCGAGCATATGAGCCACCTCTCATTTATGTTCAGTTCCTGGATTAGCCCCGCCCCGTTTTTAGTGCGGAGTATATCTTCTTTAACGTCATTGAAGACCCTCTCTATTTGCTCATCTAATTCTATACGGTCCGTCACAATAAGCACTCTAGAACCAGTCACATTCTCTCTGATCCATCTGGCAAGCCATACCATTATGAGGCTTTTCCCGCTGCCTTGGGTGTGCCAGATTATTCCGCCTTCTCTGCGCCTTATCCGCTCTTGCGAAGCTTTAACACCGAAGTACTGGCTATGGCGACAGGTCTTCTTAATGCCGGCATCAAATGATATAAAGTCATGCACTATCTCGAGTAATCGATCCTTTCTGCATAGCTGGCCCAATTCTCTCAGCAGAGGGTTATCACCTGCCAGCGGATTAGCCTCTGTTTCTTTCCAGCGCATGTAATACTTTTCCGGTGTTCCGATGACCCCGTATCTTAGGCCTTCTGTATCGTTTCCGGCCATAACAAGTTGAATGGTTGAAAAGAAGCGTCTTATAAACTCCTTTTTCTGATTATCCAGGTTCTGGCGAATACCCTCTGTCACGGATACTGTTGAACGCTTCAATTCGAGAACTGCAAAGGCTATACCATTCACATACAGCACGATATCTGGGCGCTTCGTATGTTCCGCTGTTATCGTTACCTCTTCTGCCACGGCAAAATCGTTGTTCTCGATGTTATCCCAGTCGATGAGCCAGACTGTTTTGAACTGCTCTCTTATATCCGTTTTCACCTTCACGCCGTAACGCAGAAGTGCATAGACGTCTTTGTTGGCGTAGTAAGTGTTTCTCTCGCCGATAACAGTGTTGGCTTTTTCGAGAAGGTCAATAGTCCTGGAGATGGTCCTTTCATCGTGGCCCTGTCGCTCCAGCCATTCAGTCAACAGCTCCTGTTCGATATTGCTGTTACCGGATCTGTCCTTCCAGTTTCCGAGATATCTGTAACCCAGAGCGCTTTGAAGAAAAGTCAGCACCGCTTTCTGGGTTCTGATCTCGCGTTGTCCGACATATCCCATCATCCACTAGCCTCCGTCCTCGCATCTTGAATCATTTTCAAGGTATTTCCTTCGGCGGTTTTCCAGGCTGTACGACCATTTACGGGACCTCCCACTAACACACCTGCGGCAGTAGAGGGAGAAGCGAAACGATAATCCTGCGTGAACACATAGTAATCGCCTTCTCGCTTTAAAACTCCACGATCGATAAGCTGTTGCCTAAGATCGTGCAAATAGGTCTGTATAGAATTGACTTCTGCGGTACGAGCACAGGAACCATGTTTAACGACAAAACCATCTGTGACCTCTATTCCTTTAGCCTTAGCTCCTCTCTGCGAAAGAATGTACTCTTCATCTGTGCCTTTTGATACAACGTCCTTTGAAGCAGCCTCAAACGCGTCTATTCCCAGGATTGGATATATGACAAGCATTTCATTGAGAAACCAATCTGCATCGGCACGATCGGCTTCCGATAGCGGAGGCAGAGGAGGTGTTGTATTATTCTCGACCTCCCACTGATTAGCAGAGTTCGCAAGCCTTATAAGGCTCGCTTCAAGATATCGCACATGCGCCTTGTTCAGTCCCTCATTGCTGCTGGTGAATGCGGCAAAACTTGTCCAAAAGTCTCTTTTCATTGCGTGTTGTTTCAGGCGATCTCGCAGGATATCTGCTTCGCCGATATAGATTCGAGAGGAACCGCTTTTGCCGGGACCCGTTAGTACGTACACTCCGGGCCGGGACAATTCATCACGCGAAATAGCTGCAGCCAGATTAGAGCGACTGGCAACAACCACTACACCTGTCCAGTTTGATTTCTCTATTACTCTTATTCCATCGGGAGTTCCATCTATGAGTAAGAGTCTTATCCATGTTGGTTTTGAAGGCTGCGGACTCATCATACAGCCTCCTTGTTTAGTAACCTTATTCTCCCGGTTAGAAGCTGTTGCATCATGCCCTGTTTTATCTGTTTAATCTTATCTCTTCGGCGCTCCAAAGCTTCAATTTCAGCATCCATATCTAGTAGAATCGAGGTAATTGCGCGCTGTTCTTCAATTGGCGGTAGATAAACTTCAATTTGTGATAGGTGTTTGGCACTAATATGCACAACTGCATCTCCCTGTGCCAAACGTGATTTTTGCTGTACAGTGCTTGAATAGTTCATAAGGTATGAAAGAAATACTGAATCATAGTCCAGAGGCCTCAGAACTACTATGTCTCCACCTGCATAAGCTTGTTCTTTGCCAATATAAGCAGAGCACTTCCCAATCTCTTCTGGAGTTTCTCCCGAACCAGTGAAAAGCAGATCTCCTGTTTCAATTGGCAGAGCAACTTTTGTTATGGAACGTGGAATTCTAGATATTGTACTCACGAAGTGCGTGCATGTAACAGCTAATAGAAAGGAGCAAGAGAAGGAGAGCGGAAACAGGAATCGAGGAGATGAAAGTCGATTTTGACCTGTTCGAGGAGTAAAGACCTG
>Ga0208195_1003389_pt1 | contig 13627 bp, 12 predicted proteins | sample AD_UKC077_MetaG_FD_184441 | JGI IMG/M metagenome (GOLD analysis project Ga0208195, IMG submission 184441) | Active sludge microbial communities of municipal wastewater-treating anaerobic digesters from USA - AD_UKC077_MetaG (SPAdes) (version 2) | ecosystem: Engineered > Bioreactor > Anaerobic >...
AATAGATATTTATGCTTTCCTATTCGGACTAACACCATAATATAACATCGTTTAGGATAATCGAGTAAAGCCCGTTATATCAAGGCTTTATGCAATTCCTGTTTTAGTATCATCGAGTCAAAATAAGCGACTTTTAGTATATTTAAGCGACAAACAAGCGACAAAAATTAGCCCGTTTCCGGGGTTAGTCTTTGTCGCTTTAGTTATATTAGATTATTCGTTTATCGCTTTATCTGTACTGAACAGCGCCATTTCCACGGCTTGCATGGCTTTAACTTCACTTGCGGCGAAAACGTGACTGTATGTGTCAAGCGTGGTTTTCGTTGTGCTATGTCCTAACCTGTCCGCTATGACCCTTGCCGTTACATCTGAATTTATCAATAAACTTGCGTGAGTATGGCGCAGGCTATGCAGGTGTATGTCGGGCAATCCGGCAGCTTTTACAATGTCCTTTAACTTGCGGTTTAGGTTTACGCCGTTCAGATAGTCCCCGCGCAGGTTTGTAAACATTATATCGTCGGGGTTTTTCCATAATTCCCGGAGCGAAGCCCGATATTCCTTTTGACGTTCCCTATGTTCGGCTAACAGCTTTAATATAAATGCCGGAAGAATTATTCGCCGTGTGCTATCGGCGGTTTTTGTGCTTTGCCGTACAAACTTTCCGTTAATCCTGACAAGCGTATGCCGAACGAACAATACGCCCGTTTTGTCGTCCAAGTCGTCCCAATGCAGAGCGGTTAATTCTCCCGCCCGAATACCAGTAGCCAAAAATAAATTGATAATGACTTCAAGCTGAAAGTCGCTTTGCTCATGGGCAGCGGCAAGCAATAGGCGGCTTTGTTCTTCATCGAGGAAAGCGGCGGGCGGGGTATCCACTTTCGGCGGCGTTACCAGCTTGCAAGGGTTACGGCGCATAATCTCTTTTCGGCAAGCCGCCGTAAATATCGCGGAAAGGTTTAGTTTCAGCTTGTTGACGGACGCGCCCGACATTCCTTTATTCTCTGTCACATCGTCGAAAACCTTTTCAAGCGTCATACCGAGGGCGGCAGCTATCTTTTCGGCGTTTTTCTGTCTGCAAGTTTCGCCGCGTAAAATTCTATAAAAAGTACCGCGTTCAAGCCCCTTGTCCTTGATGAATTTTTCTTTGCCGTATTCGTCAAATAGCGTATTGTCTTTTAGTTTGAACGAGCGTTCAAGGTTCCCGCTTGTCTGCAACTCACGGAAAAGGCTGTCGAGCATTTGCGGGGTTATGTCTTTCAACTTGACCCGCCCTATGCGGGGTATGACGTGGTTATATATCCCTTGCTTATAGCCTATTAGGATATTCGGCTTTAAGGTATTCGGAGCAATCGTTTCATAATACCATTGCGCCAACTCTGAAAGCGTCCTGTTTTCATCAAGGGCGACAAAACCCCTTATCTTATCTTCCCACTTGACGGCAAATTCCCGTGCCAATTTTTCAGCCTTTGAAGCCGTCACATTATCCGGCGGGCGAAAGGTAGTAGTTTTCTTTAACTGCTTGCCCGTATCGTCATAACCCATATAGGCGGTTATGGTGAATGTATCGCCCCTTTTACGGATAGAAGCCATGAACTTTAACCCCCTTTACGTTTACTCATATCATTGTGGAACTCTTTTTTTGCTGCTTCCAATTCTTCTTTTTCCGGGTGTATTTTTATTGCTTCAAGCAAGCGCAACAATTCGTCGCGGTAAATGCTTTGAACCATATCGGCTGTAATATATATCGCCGAGTTTGTTTTGCCCCAGTTGTCGGCGTATGCTCCTGTTTCAATTCGGACAGTCTTTGAGCCGTCGGCAAAATAGAAAGTGCCTGAATTGAGTATATAGGCGATTGCTTCTAACGCTTTTAGCCCTTGCGGCGTAGATAACAGACGGTTAAGACCGTCAAGCCCAACAGTGGTAATTTTATTATCATATTCATCGCCGCCAACATCGCGCAATACATAATCAAAAGTGCCTTTCCCCGTGAGTGCGGCGACGGCGGCGGTTGATAACCCTGTCCGTTGCTCTATATAGTCCACGTTATCGCGTTCGGCTTGTATTTGCTCTTGCAGGTTAAAACGAGTGAAATTAAGCGCAATCTTTTCTTCATAAGTCCGTTCATATAGCGGTTTTGCTGAAATCTCCACAATATCATCATAAAGATATTGCCTGTCGAGCAAGTCGAGCGGAGAAATTTCAAGAACTTCACATAACCGCGCAAGTATTTCAAACGACGGCTGTATTTTATCGTTTTCCCAATTCGTTAAAGACGTAGGCGCACACTTCAAAACGGCGGCAACTTCCGATTGCTTCAACCCTTTTTTCATTCTTGCAGCTTTAAGCCGTTCACCGACTGTATTCATAACTCAACACCCCTTTACGTTACCTGACAATAGTATAACTCAATTGCGTTGTGCTGTCAATAGGAAAAGAAAACAAAATTCATTTGTGTTTTACTATTGCAATCTCAATTGCGTTGTGGTATAATGCAGTCAAGAGAAATGAGTTTATCGGAGGGGTTAGTCGTGGAAACAGACACAAAAACGATTATGACAATAAGGCAGGCGGCGCGGGAATACGGCTTTCCCGAGTATGGCTTGCGTAATCTCATAAAGCGCGGGGCGTTCCCCGTTATCCGTTGCGGGAACAGAAGTTACATAACCCGGAATGCTTTTGAGGAATTCATTCAAAAAGGCGGCGAACGGTACAATGCCAAACTTTAATATAACTTTATGGCAAGCTCCCGGACGACGCGGCATAGGCGATAATGCGCGCGGGTTTATAAAAGCCGTAACCATCAAGCCGGGCGATACCGCCGCCCTTGCCGCCGCCGTCGAGTTTGATAACTGCCCCGGACTATACAAGGGCGGTTATAGGACGGGCGACAACTTTCAAAAGGCTAATTGTATTCTTGCGGATATTGATAATACACACAGCGACGACCCCGCAGAATGGCGCGACCATAACCACGTTATAGCCGCAATGCCGGGCGTGGCGTTCTATTGGTATCCGAGCAGAAACAATATGAAAGAAAAAGACGGACGCTCACCGCGACCGAAAGAGCATTATATATTCCCGATTGACGAAACCACAGATGCGGGCGAATACGCGGGCTATATGAAATGGCTAATAGAAGCGTTCCCCGAACTGCACTTTGACGAGGCAGTAAAGAGCGCGGCTCAACTCAATTTTGGAACGGAAAAACCGCAAGTTTCCTATATCCCCGGCGAACTAAGCATTAACAAATTTATGGAACAGTTAGCTGCCGAGAAATGGGAGAAACAGGTGCAGCCGGTACAAGTCCCAAAATTCGCGGACGTTATCCCCATCGGGCAGCGGAATAAAACGCTTTCCCGCTTTGCCGCCGCCGTATTAAAGAAATACGGGAATGAGGACGGCAAGGCATACGCCGCATTTATAGAAAAGACCGTCACTTGCGAACAATCGCTCCCGGATAACGAAATTACTACAATATGGCGCAGCGCAGAGGGCAATTATATCCGCAATACGAGCAAGCAGCCGGGATATATTCCGCCCGCCGAATATGTCGCCGCTGACTTTTCTAAAAGTCTTGAACCGTCCGACTATACGGACATAGGGCAGGCAAATGTTATTGCGGGCGTATACGGCAACAAGTTGAAATTCACCAAAGCGACAAACTGGCTTACATACAGCGGCGAAGTATGGCAGGAGGACGAAATCAAGGCGCAGGGGCTTGCGCAGGACTTGACCGAACTACAGCTTAAAGAAGCCCGTGGGCGTGTACGCAAGGCGCAGGACGCTCTGAACAAGGCGACCGAAGCCGGAGACGAGGGCGAAATTATTGAAGCAAAAAAACGGCTGAAGCGTGAAGAAGCGTTCCGGGCTTACGTCCTATCCGAGCGCAAGACCGCCAAGGTATCGGCGGCGCTGACCGAAGCCCGCCCGAAGCTGCAAATTGACGTTTCCGACCTTGACGCAGACGGTTATTTGCTGAATACGCCGGGCGGCACGGTTGACTTACGCACGGGGGAAATGCGACCCCACAACCCCGCAGATTATTGTACTAAAATAACCACCGTTGCGCCGTCAACCGAGGGGGCGGAACTGTTTGCGGAATTCTTGCAGCGCGTGACCTGCAATGATAGCGACCTTGAACGCTATTTGCAGGAAGTCGCCGGAATGTTCGCTGTCGGTAAAGTCATGCAGGAGAAATTGATTATCGCATACGGCGACGGCGGCAACGGCAAAAGTACCCTGTTCAACCTGCTTGCCCGCGTTATGGGCGATTATGCCGGGGCTATGTCGTCCGAGGTTTTGACGGCGAACTGCAAAAAGAACAAAAGCCCCGAATACGCGGAACTGCGCGGCAAGCGCGTTATCATTGCGGCGGAACTGGAAGAAGGTATGCGCCTTGATACCGCCACCGTGAAAAAGCTATGCAGTACGGACGAAATCGAAGCCGAAAAGAAGTATAAAGACCCGTTCAAATTCATGCCGTCGCATACTGTTGTACTCTACACGAACCATTTGCCGAAAGTAGGCACGACGGACAAAGGCACATGGGACAGGCTTGTTGTCGTTCCGTTCAACGCCAACTTTCGCGGCATGAAAGGCGAAATCCTAAATTATGCCGATTATCTGTTCAACCATGCGGGCGGTGCTGTCCTTGCGTGGATAATCGAGGGGGCGCGTCGCTTCATCGCAAACAACTATAAAATTGCAATGCCGGAATGCGTCAAAGCGGCAATCGGTGCATATCGCGCAAATAACGATTGGCTTGATAATTTCCTTGCCGAGGAATGCGAAATTGACAGCGGCTATTCGCAAAAGTCCGGCGAACTGTATCAACGCTACAAAACTTATTGTGACAGCACGGGCGACTATCGCCGCAGCCTTGCAGACTTCAAAACCGCATTAACGACGGCGGGCTATGAAACCCGTAAAACGCGCTTAGGGGCGTTTGTATACGGTTTGCGTGTTAAGTCGGAATTTGTCGAAGTGGACGAGCCGACACCATGGGGCTAACCCTTGCGGCATGGGGGGTGTGACGACCAATGACGATGAAATACAAGAGTTTTTCAAATGCAAAAAAGCGTCCCCGTAAGAGAGGTTTTGTAAATGAGCGTCATTCATCATCACATACCCCCCTTTGACGGGAAAGAAACGAGCGACAAAACACCGACGTCGGGGCTTACTTTTCCCCCGCATGGATAAAAAGTTTTCACAGAACACCAACCGCGAAAGGAGGTTTTCATAAATGGGTATATTATCCAATCTATTCAGACCCAAACAGCAAGAGCGTCGGGCGGTAATTGAAATCAATAACAGCTTTACCGCCTTTTCCGGCACGGCATACGCAAGCGCGACATTCCGGGCGGCGGTTGACGCAATCAGCAGACACGCGGGCAAACTCACGGCGCACAGCGACGACAAGGGGCTTGAAACCCTGCTCCATGCAACCCCGAACGAGTACATGACCCCGTATGACTTGCTCAGTAAAACGGCGGCGGCATACTTCACAAGCAACAATGCCTTTATCCTGCTGCAACGCGAGCAAAGGGGTATCCGCAATGTGTACCCCCTCACGCCGTCAAGCGTGGAATTCACCCCCGGCACGGACGGGCAGTTATACATGACCTGCCTATTCCACGACGGCAAGCAGGCGACTTTCCCTTATGGTGATATAGTCCACTTGCGCCGCCACTTTTACGGCAATGACCTTTTAGGCGACAGCAACGCGCCGTTATTTCCGTTATTGGACACGGCGCAGACGCTCAACCAAGGTATCGCGGCAAGCGTCAAAAACGGCGTGAACATTCGGGGCGTTCTCAAATTTACGTCGCTTGTCAATCCCGAGCAGGTACGCAGGGAAAAGGAACAGTTTGTCGCCGACTACTTCAACCCGACCAATTCCGGGGGCGTGGCGGCGACCGACCAGCGCTTTGACTTTATCCCGACCAATACAACGCCCTACACCATACCGCAGGAGCAAATAGAAGCCGTGAACCGCCAAATATACGACTATTTAGGCATTAGCCCGAAAATTGTATCCGGCAGTTATAGCGAGGACGAATTCAGCGCGTTCTATGAAAGCGTTATTGAGCCGTTCGCCTTGCAACTGTCGCAGGAATTTACACGCAAGGCGGGCGCGGAAATCACGTTCACGGCTGAACGGCTGGAATTTTCCAGCGCGGCGACCAAGATAAAGCTATTGCACGAAGCCGCCCCGTTAGGGTTAATGACGCTCAACGAAGCGCGGAAACTGTTAGCCCTGCCGCCTGTCCTTGACGGCGACAAACGCTTGCAGTCCTTAAACTATGTATCCGCAGAAAAAGCCGATAAATATCAACTTGAAAGCGAGGTTTAGCACATGGAAAAACGAAGCTATGAAATCCGGGCGGCGGAAAAACCGCTCCAATTAGAGGGCGTAGCCGTGGTATTCAATCAGCCCGCAAAAATCGGGAATACGACCGAGGTTATAGCCCCCGAAGCATTGCGCGGCGTTGACCTGTCGGACATCGTGCTCATTACAAACCACGACGGCGCGGGAATACCGCTTGCGCGAAGCCCGAAAACCCTGTCCCTTGAAATTACTGAAAAGGGGCTTGAAATGCGGGCGGAACTTCCCGACACCGAAGCGGGGCGCGCGGTTTATGAAGCCGTCAAGCGCGGCGACCTGTCGCAAATGTCCTTTGCGTTCGACATCAGCGAAAGTACCTTTGATAAAGCGACGCAGACCCGAACCATTACGGCAATCAGCAAAATTTACGAAATCAGCATTGTAAACTATGCCGCATACAAACAAACCAAAGTCGAAGCGCGAAACGCGCAGAAAGAGGAGGAAAAAGCCATGTTCAACCCTATTACAGCAAGCCTTGAAAAGGGCGTAAACAATCCCGATACCCACGCGACCCCAGAATACCGCGCGGCATTCTTTAAGTCCCTTTTGGGAAAGGAACTCACCGACGGCGAAACCCGCGCATATCAGGCGGCACAGGCGGAAAAACGCGCCGACGCGTTCAACACGCTGTCAAATTCGGCGGCGGTTGTCCCCACGCAGACCCTAAACGAGGTTATATCGCAAGCGCGACCCGTGGGCGGTTTGTTTAATGAAATCCGCCTGTTCAACATTCCGTCGAACCTGTCCGTGCCCGTGGGAACGCCAACCGACGCAGCAAGTTGGCACACCGAGGGCGCAGCGGTTGACCGCAAGAGCATAACGACCACGGCGGTAACATTTGCCGGACGCGAACTTATCAAGATACTTTCCATGTCGGCATCGGTAAAACGCATGGAAATTGCAGCGTTTGAGCGGTATATTACCGACGAACTCAAAAACAGCATTTCCGACGCGATAAACGCGGCGATTGTCAACGGCACGGGAACAGGACAGCCGACAGGCATTTTGTCCGGCATAACGTGGAACGCGGCAAACAGCATTGAAACTGCAAGCCTTACCGCCGACAATCTGCTTGCGGCAATAGCGAAACTACCTGCAGGCTATGCGGGCGGCGCAAAATTCGCCATGTCCACGGCAACACTTTTCGGGCAGGTGTACCCGCTTAAAAACGGCGAGGGCGACTATATGTTTACCGACAACGAGCGCGGCGGCGTTTACCGCTTGTTCGGGTTTGAAATAGTCCTTGACGACAATATCCCGGCGGGCATAGTGCTTTTCGGGAACTTCCGCTATTACGGCGTAAACATTCCCGAGGGCGTGGCGGTTGAGGTTAGCCGGGAAAGCGGTTTTACGTCCGGGCTTATCGACTACCGCGCATTGTGCATCGCGGACGGCAAGCCGATTGTTCCCGGCGCGTTTGTCAAAATCGAGGTTAAAGCCGCTTAACTCCGGATTAGGGGAGGTTAGACCCATGATTTTTACCATAACCGAAGCCCGCGATATTCTGCGGATTGACGGCACAGAAAACGACGAAATCATTATTCCGCTTATCGAAGCGATACCGCCCTACTTGACCGAAACGACGGGTTACGTTGCCGCGGGGGACTATTCCCCCGTGGCAAGGACGGCGGCGCAGTTTATCCTGCAGCAATGGTATTACGGCGAAAACGCGGATACTGACAAATTGCAGCGCGTTATTGACTGCCTGTTAAAGGCGCTGTCCGCAGAAAGGGCGATACTATGACGCAGGCAGCTTTCTACAATTCCACAGCGTGGCGGCGGTTGTCGCGGGCGTTCCTGCAATCAAAAAGCTACATCTGCGAACGCTGCGGCAAGCCTGCCGAAATCGCGCATCATAAAACGCACTTGAACCCGGCGAATATACAAAACCCGGATATATCCTTAAACCCGGCGAACCTTGAAGCCCTTTGTCTTGACTGCCACAATTCCGAGCATTTCAGCGCGGGCGGCGCAACCCGCCGGGGACTGGAATTCACGCCCGAAGGCGACATCAGAAAGGAGAAAAAGCCATGAATACAAAAACTGAAACCCACGAACAGGAACGCGCTTTTGTCATTAACCGCCTGTCGGACGAAATGGCATACCTTGAACAGCAGCTTGAAGCCGTCAAAGGCGAAGGCGAGAGCAAGGAATACCGCGCCTTGCTCAAATCCTACACCGATACCGCCAAATTATACTTACGGCTTGTGAGTGAGGACGAAATCGAACAGGACAAAGCCGACGCGCTGACCGATTTTAACACACCGTCGGTTTACGATAAGCGCGGGATTTTAACAATATGAACTATATTGCCGAGTACAACGCAAAAATCCAGTCCGGCGAAATAGTAGCTTCAAGGCGGGTTAAGGCGGTATATGCCCGCCTTGCGGCTAACACTGACCCTAAGCATTGTTTAACGTCACAGTACATTTTCGATGAAGTCCGCGCAAGCCGCCCCATAGAATTTATCGAGCGCTTCTGCAAGCATTCCAAAGGCGAATGGGCGGGGCAGAATATTCGGCTGGAACTCTTTCAAAAGGCATATATTCAAGCCCTGTTCGGCTTTATTGACAAGGAAACAGGCTTGCGGCAGTACCGGGAAAGCTTCTTCCTTGTAGGGCGCAAAAACGGCAAGTCAACGCTGCTTGCGGGACTTGCACTGTATATGCTCACATCCGACGGCGAGGGCGGCGCGGAGGTGTATTCAACGGCGACCAAATACGCGCAAGCACGGTTACTATTTGATGAAGCCCATAACATGATAAAGCAGTCGCCCGACCTGTCAAAGCATTTCAGAAAGCGCAAACAAGACCTTTACTATGAACCCACAATGTCAAAGTTTCAGCCCCTTGCCCGGAACTCCGACACGCTGGACGGCTTGAACGCAAGCTTTGTTATTATGGACGAATTGCACGGCGTGAGGGACAGAAACCTTTACGAGGTTATGCGCCAAAGCATGGCGGCGCGCCGTCAACCGCTGCTTATTATGATAACAACCGCCGGAACCGTGCGGGAATGTATTTTTGACGATATGTATAGCCACGCGGCACAGGCCGCTGACGGCGGCATAACGGATGAACATTTCCTGCCCGTGCTTTATGAACTGGACGACCGCGCCGAATGGACGAACCCGGCGGCATGGGTTAAGGCAAACCCCGCCTTATGCTCCATTAAGAAGCTGGATGACCTGACCGCCAAAGTAGAGCGGGCGAAGCAGAACCGAAACGAACTTTCCGGCGTTCTCTGCAAGGAATTCAACGTCCGGGAAACCGTGAAAACGGCGTGGCTATCGTTTGACGATATAAACAACGAGGAAACATTTACGCTTTCCGACTTCCGGGGCGCGTACTGTATAGGCGGTGTTGACCTGTCCATTACAACGGATTTAACCTGCGCGTCGCTGCTATTTATGAAGCGCGGGGACGATACGAAATACATAACGCAAATGTATTTCCTGCCCGCCGACAGACTGCAAGAGCGCGTCCAGCATGATAAAATCCCCTATGACAAATGGTTTGAACGCGGGCTTTTACGCTTATGTACTGGCAATTCAATCAACTATTCCGACGTTACAGCGTGGTTTTCCGAAACCGTCAAGGAATATGAACTGTTCCCGGCGTGGGTTTATTATGATAGCTATTCCGCGCGGTATTTTGTCGAGGAAATGGCACTGCAAGGCTTTAACATGATTAGATGCATACAGGGCGCGAAAACGCTGTCGCTGCCTATGCAGATGTTAGGCGCGGACTTGCAGGCGCACAGGGTTATTTACAACAACAACCCCATTTTGAAATGGTGCCTGACGAACACAGGCGTTCAGACCGACCGCAACGGGAACATTGTCCCCATAAAAAACCAATCGCCCCGGCAACGGATTGACGGGACGGCGGCTCTGCTTGATTGTTACGTCGGACTGTATGAGCATTACAACGAATTCATAAACGCAATTTAAGGGGGGATACGTTTTGAAGCTGAAAGATAAGAAAATAGAGATTTTAGCCGTAACGCACACACAAGACCCGGACGGTTATTCCATAGAAACCTTAACACCGATAGCCCCGCCCATGTGGGCGTACTTCCGGCAGCTATCCGGCAAGGAAGTATTCGCGGCGGCTACCACCAATTACAAGGAAGAAGTGCTGTTCACCGTCAATTATAACCCCGAAATAACGAATACCCACGTTATACGGTACAACGGCGTATTGTACGATATAACGCGGGTAGATACATTTGAGGGGTACAAGGAAGATATTACCCTGTATTGCTGCCGACGGGCAAGGCAGTAAAAAATCCGCAGAAAATTCACAGAAAACACTACCATTTCGTCTATGAATGCGTTATAATCTAATGGGTTATATCGTAATAGGAAAGAGAGGTGCCGCGAATGAACCCTGTATTAAAATATAGAGGTGGAAAATCGCGGGAAATTCCCCGCTTTCTGCAATATGTTCCTGATGATTTTGACCGATATATTGAACCTTTTTTCGGCGGCGGTGCATTGTATTTTTATCTTGAGCCGGAAAACGCAATTATCAATGACGTTAATGAACGTTTAATGACGTTCTATACGCAATTAAAAGAACAGTATCCCTTGATGCGCCAACAGCTTGACGCATTACAAGCGCAGTACGAAGCTAATCAGGCGGCGTTCAAAGCGCAAAAAGCAGCTACACCAGATGTTCGTGTGCCAAATGCGAACGAAGAATTGTACTATCGTATGCGCGATTTGTTTAATCACCCGGACGGCAGCTTTTTAGACGGCGTTACATATTTCTTTATCAATAAGACCGCATATTCCGGCATGATACGGTATAACAATAGCGGCGAATATAATGTTCCTTTTGGACGCTATCCTAATCTTAACACAAGGCTGATTACTCAACAGCATAGCGACCTGTTACAGGGTGCTGAACTATTCAGCCTTGATTATAGTCGTATTTTTGAAATGGCGCAAGAAGATGATTTTATCTTTCTTGATCCCCCGTATGATTGCGTTTTTAATGATTATGGCAATATTGATATGATGAACGGTTTTGACGAAGCCGAACATAGACGTTTAGCTGCTGATTTTAAAAATCTTCCGTGCCGTGCGCTTATGGTAATAGGTAAAACACCTTTAACAATGGAATTATACGGCGAATATGTTTTCGACGAATACTATAAAAACTATGCGGTGAATATTCGTAACCGTTTCAAAAACGACAAAATGCACATTGTCGTAAAGAACTATTAGGGGGGTACATTATGGCGAGACTGGATAACAAAGTATTGTTTTTCACTACATCTCCGCGTTCGCCAATAAAAATGATACCCGAAATTGCTTTGTTACATGAAAAATTCGAGGGGCAGCCGTGGAATAAGACAACGCAGGAGCAATTCATTGATGAACTGGCACAAAGCAGTTTCTTCGAGGGCGTTGGCTCCCCCTCTGACAAAGCATTTAGTGCGCGTGACAGAATTAACAGAGCGCCAAAGGCTTTAGGCTTTGTTGATTTGAAGCCGCATATTGAACTGACAGATGCGGGAAAAGCACTAATTAGCGGAAAACGTTCACAAGAAATATTTCTGCGTCAACTGTTGAAATTTCAACTGCCGTCCCCATTTCATACAGAGAATGAAAGAATTACGGGTACATTTTTTGTTCGACCTTATCTTGAAATTCTGCGCTTAATCAGAGAACTTGACCACTTAACTTTTGATGAACTGAAAATTTTCGGAATACAATTAACTGATTATCGGAAATTTGAAGTTATCAAAAATAAGATACTGGCGTTCAGAATTGAAAAAGAATTACACCGTGGTGAATATAAGCGTTTTTCTAATGAAACGTGGGAAAATGCTATTTTAGAAATATATGGCGATAGAATTGCCGCAGGTAACACAAGAACACGCGAAACAAGGGACGCAAGCCTGAACAAGTTTATTAAAACGCAGAAAAGCAATTTGCGTGATTATACAGACGCTTGTTTTAGGTATCTGCGCTATACCGGGCTTGTTTCTATTGCACATAAAAGCCGCACTATCTCAATTTTTGAAGATAAAATCCGTGAAGTTGATTTTATCCTTTCAACCGTAGATCGTAACCCCGTATTCATTGATGATGAAGAAGAATACAAAAATCATCTTTTTTCAGCGTCAACGCCTGTTTTATATACTGACGATAAAGATAATATTATTGATGTTATCTTACGAATTAGCGACCATACCCGCCGTGAACTGATAGCATTAGATATTGAACGGTTGAAAGATTTACGCGATGAAATAGTAACACAGCACAAAGAAAGCGTTATCCACGCACAAGTAGCTGAAATAAAGTCGTATGCGCTATATTCCGAGATAATTGACACATTTAATGAGATTGTCTCCGATGAGTATTATGACGCGCCGTTGATGTTGGAGTACAATACATGGCGGGCAATGACTATGCTTGATGGTGGTTTAATCCATGGTAACTTCAAGTTTGATGATATGGGACAACCATTATCAACCGCGTCCGGCAATATGCCTGACATTGAATGTGACTATGGCGAATATGCTTTGTCCGTAGAGGTAACAATGCAATCCGGGCAACGGCAGTACGAAACAGAGGGTGAACCCGTTGCGCGTCATTATGGGCAGTTGAAGAAAAAATCGGGAAAAGATACATACTGCCTGTTTATTGCTCCAACAATCAATCCTGCAACATTTGCACATTTCTATGGATTAAACCACTTGCCTATTGCTTTGTATGGCGGAAAATCAAAGATTGTCCCGCTGGAGTTAGACCAATTTATGAAACTTGTTGAGAATTCGTATAATTACTATGAGCAACCTGCCCCGGCAGATGTACGAGGGTTTCTTGATTTAGTTTTGCAGCAAGGTGAACAGGCAGCGGACGAAAACGACTGGAGAACGCGCATTCAGTCCTGTGTTGATAATTGGCTTGCGGCATAATGTCATTGTTGCTTATCGGCTCTTATCTTTTAGTATCTCTTTGTAGATTTAAGCGACAAATAAGCTACAAGCTCGTTTGACGCTTGAAAGAATATTCAAAGAAAACGCTATATATTGTGTATTTTAAACAATAATATGCAATATATAGCGTTATTTATTCGGTTTTGAAATTTGTGATATAGTCCTTTTCAAAATAAATCGGAATGTGCAGGGCGAGCAGTTTTCTTACCAGTTCTAAGCAGTCCGTTGTGTTCCGGCTGAAGCGGCTGATGGATTTTGTGATAACAAAGTCCACTTTACCGGCCTTGC
>Ga0208195_1003397_pt1 | contig 13601 bp, 14 predicted proteins | sample AD_UKC077_MetaG_FD_184441 | JGI IMG/M metagenome (GOLD analysis project Ga0208195, IMG submission 184441) | Active sludge microbial communities of municipal wastewater-treating anaerobic digesters from USA - AD_UKC077_MetaG (SPAdes) (version 2) | ecosystem: Engineered > Bioreactor > Anaerobic >...
TGTCTCAATTAAGTTTGCAAGACCAGTCGGGCATGCAAATTAGAGCAGTTCAGAAGGTGATTACCTAACACACTAAAAGACAGCTTGCCCGTATAATCCGCGTGAAAATCCTCTACAATAAAAGGATAGCTACCTATTTTTATATTCTCATTCATAAATATTAATCAATACTGGAGATAAATCCTCCAGACGAAAAAAATCATTTTTCAGTCTGGAGGATATTCAAAAGAAACAAGCAAAAAACACTAAAACACAAATTATATTTTAAAAAAGTATCTCCGAAAGAGCCTTCTTAAGCAAGTTTGTCATATCAGACTGAGGACGATACTCCACAATTGTTTTTCCCTCAACCAAAGCCTCAACCATTTCAGGGGAAAAAGGCAATAGTGCAACTACCGGTACATTTTTTTCTGCACACCAATCTTCCACTTGTCGTGCAACTGTTTGATTCAGAGTACACTTATTAATAATCACATACGTAGGAAGTGAATACTGCCGAACTAACTCTACCGCGCGCTTTAAGTCTGAGAATCCCGACAAAGTGGGTTCAGTTACAATAACAACCTTATCAACTCCTGTTATTGTTGACAGAACAGGGCAACCAATTCCTGGAGGTCCATCTAGTATTGTTACGGGACAAAGTTTCTCCTTCGCTATATTCTTACTGATCTCCCGAATTTGATTCACCATTTTACCGGAATTTTCCTCGCCGGGAGCCAAACGACCGTATACCATATTTCCATGACGAAAAGTACCTATATACATTCGGCTTTTATCAACAGGAATCATAGTTATCGCGTCTACGGGGCAAATCCGGTAACATAACGCACAACCATCACAACTGATTTCATCAATAACGGCTTTACCCTGTGTCATTTCTATAGCATCAAAACGACATAACTCTTCACATCGCCCACAGCCAATGCATACTTCATTATCGACTTTTGCATGCTTACCGGAAACAAACACAAGTTCCTTATCATGAAAAGGATGAAACAGTAAATACAAGTTTGAGGCATCAACATCACAATCCACCGCCATCACATTTGACACCAATGACATAAATGCTGCACTTATACTTGACTTTCCGGTCCCTCCTTTTCCACTAATTACTGCTATTTCCATACGCTATCAATTTATCGGCAAGACTGTGAAATACTCTATTAGCACCTTCGTGATGTTCAGATACAACTTTTCCTTCGGAATACAAACGGGCTATCTCTTCCTCAAAAGGAATCTCAGCCAACAAAGTATAACCATTCCTTTCTAAATAATCATAAACCTCCCTATCGCCCAAACCAGCTCGATTAATAACAACTCCAAAGGCTTTACCCATTGTCAGAAGAGTATCAATAGCTTGTTTCAAATCGCTCAGTCCAAAAGGAGTTGGTTCTGTTACCAAAATAACAAAATCAGATTTTGCAACCGTTTGAATAAAAGGACAAGATGTACCGGGAGGCGAATCATAAAGTTCATATTCAGATTGATCTTGAAATGCATTCTTCATGGTTGCTTTAATGAGCGGAACCGGTGAAGGATGCCCGGTTGTCATTCTTCCCTCTGCTAAACAAACACTATTCTGATACTTATAAGAAGAGACAGTCCCGACTACAGTACTTGAATTTTCAATTGCACCCGACTCACAAGCAACGCTGCATGCAGCACATCCATGACATAAATCATTGAGCAACCTGATGTAGCGAGAAGAAGGCATATAAAAAATAGCATGATATTCACAATATTCCACACATTTTCCACAAAAGACACATTGATCGTTATGAATAATAGGCCTGAATTCAGTAACTTCTATTTCATTACACAAATCAGCTTCAAAGAAAGCCAAAGCATTAGGGACCTCAACATCACAGTCAGCCAACGCTACACACTTACCTTTATTTTTTAAAGAATGAAACAAGTTAACCGCAACAAACGTTTTTCCTGTTCCACCCTTACCACTAGCAACTGCAATCTTCATTAATGATCGTGATTACAGCTATTCTCTCCCGTAACTAGCGAATTCTTTAAAAAGTCTTCAACCAATTCCCTAGGAGTTTTAGCATCTGCACCTACAAAAACCTGAATATTCTCTTGACGAAACAGTTCTTTAGCCTTTTCACCCATACCTCCTGCTATTACTGTTCCAACACCCTGTTGACCAACCCATGCCGGATACAATCCGGGTTCATGCGCCGGTGGTGTAACCATTGTTTCTTCAACAATTAAACCTTCTTGAATGGTTGCCATATAAAATGATTCACAATGACCAAAGTGAGCACATAATTTCCCCCCTTCTGTGGGGATCGCAATTTTTTTATTCATTTTTCTATTCAATTATATATCAGTACTATACTTGTTGATTCAGCAAATCAATAATCTCTTTAATCGTTTTTTCCTGCTTCATCACTATCATCTGAATCTTAAGATCAGTCAAGAGCGACTTAATCTTAACTCCAAAATCACCCGATATAATCTTCACGACTTGGTGAGGAGCTACTATTTGCAAGGCAGCCGGACCAGCTCCTTCTTCTGCCGTCTTGGCCGTGTTCAATATAAACTCCACTTTCTTAGTCTCCGTATCATACAATGCAAAAAAAGCACATCTTCCAAAGCGAGGATCCATCGCACTGTCTAATGAATCACCTGTACTAGTTATAGCTACTTTCATAATTATATATTATTTAAAAAATATCTTCATTACCACCACATCTCTGTCGTCTTCTCCCTCTGCATTTACCTCTTCCACAATACAAATGCCTTGTTCCGCCTTCTACCTGTAGAGTCATCTCTTCACTCGAGAACGGCTTTATATTTGGTGATCCGCATAACGCGCAACCCAATATCGTTTCAGTACCTTCATTACGCACAAAATAACAACCACAAGAAGAGCAGTACATCCATTCATTATCTAGTTCAACTTTCCCCCCCTCAATGATAATCTTTCTCCCTTCGACCATCGCCATCGCAATCTTCTCACGAGCCGACATGCAGATACGAGTTAATGTAGGTCTTGAAACTCCCATAAAAAGTGCAGCATCTTGCTGATTATATTTTTCGTAATCACAAAGTCGCAATGCTTCATACTCTTCATACAACAAAAAGACAGCTTCACTCCTTTTCACTGAGCCTGATAGCCCGTAGGGTTTAAAACCCGAAATGGTAGGTACACCTGCAATCTTCCTAACTGACTTTGGTCTTGGCATATTTATTTAATTAAGAATTTTCAGCAAATATAATGAACTATAGTTCATAACTAAAAGCAAAATATCATCTTTAACATTTATAAAGAGAAAAGTGAGGCATATACATGAAGTAACAGTTAGAAAGTAAAATGCGCATCAAAATGCATTTTATTCATCAAAAATTGCGGTGCAATAAATAATTAGTTATTTTTGCCGCAAATCAATTATAATAAGGAAGGAATCAAGACATGGAAAATACAGTCAACATGGATACAACGAAAATTGTAGGAGAAAAATCAGAACTCTTCGTGAAAGTCTTTCAATCAGCATGGAAGAACTGGCCGAACGTTCCGGACTGGCAGTGGAACAGATAGAACGTATTGAAAATAATGTAGATATTCCTTCATTGGCTCCCCTTATCAAATTGGCCCGCGTGCTAGGAGTGCGACTAGGTACTTTCCTGGATAATCAGGACGAAACGGGTCCCGTTATCTGCCGAAAAAAAGAAGCAAAGGAGACCATTAGCTTTTCAAACAACGCCATACATTCACGCAGACACATGGAGTACCGTTCGTTGTCAAAATCAAAAGCGGACAGGCACATGGAACCTTTCATGATAGATATTGCGCCGACAAAAGACAGCGATTTTATTCTTTCCTCACACGAAGGTGAGGAGTTCATCATGGTCATGGAAGGCACTCACGAAAGAGCCTACTTCCTCAAAGAGATCATCGGCTGGGAAAATATAATCGTATTACTAATCAAGCTACTTAGCAATACGTAGCATTCAAACGACAATTAACAACTATTTAAATCATAATATTATGTTTGTACAAGCCATAGAAAGAGTTTCAGAATTTGTGCGTCCCATATATATAATATGTCGCTATTTAGGAAGCACAGAGGTAGACTCTGGCACCGCAACCTTCTTTTTTGTGAATGATCAAGGATATGCTCTCATGTGTTGCCACACTTTTGAAAATATAAAAGATTACGCAAAGAGCTTTGAACAGTACGAGTTATACAAGCAATATCTCGAAGATGCTCCAAAACATGGAAAAAAGAGAGATGAATACATAAAATCGCTGTATAAACAGACATATAATGGAAATGACACCATACAACTCAATATACGCTTCAAAGACAAATTCAAGGAGATAAAATTTATAGATGCCTATCCGCAAGAAGATCTCCTGTTAGTTCAGTTTGTCGACATAAAAGGAATTGACGGAATTGCGCCCATATTCAAAAAAGAAACATCTGATATTAAGGAAGGAAAACATTTGTGCCAAAGCGGATTTGCCTTTTCTTATTTCGATAACTATAGATACAACAAGGGTACAGACAGAATTGAATGGACTAACGAAGGTATTATAGATTCTAAACCATTCAATGTTGATGGAATGGTGGCTCGCAAGTTAGGGGGGCAATTAACAATGACCACTCCTGGATATGATGGTATGAGTGGAGGACCGGTATTTGATGAAGACGGGTGTATTTGCGGAATGCAACATCACGTCATACATGAATATACAAATTTTGATTGCGATAGAGTCCCGATATGGCATAATACCAAGAAACATGAAGTTACTCAATATCCATTTGCACATTTTGCACAATGTACAGCAGTTGATACCATGAAAAATATATTAAGAAAAAACAAAGTGGATTTCATGGAGGGCTAATCGGTTAAGCCCAGTTGTTCAGCCAATTCATATGCGTAATCAATAGCTTTCTTGATATTGTCCTTGATTTTTTTATCAGGTGCTAATGTTATCAATGCAGGTAAAACCGAAATGGCAATTTCCTGTACAGTGTGCACTACCTCCAATTCTTTATGAGTATAAAGGAACTCAATTTCTTTCTTGGAATATTTCATGCCGGATATTTCATAGTAAGTTTCGCGACCAGCCTGAATAGACTCCACTCTATTGGTATATATAACCTCTCCTGTTTTATTAATTAGAATCCACATAGACTTTAAAATTAATGCTCCCGGCACAATCACCGGGAGCGTTTTCCATCAACAATCCATCAATAACCTTAATCTCCGCACGTTTTATCCCTCAGTCGGAGTCCTGATCAACGGGAACGTTACCAACACCTTCAATAAACTTTGTGGCAGGAACAAGGCTCGAACTTGTGACCTCATGGGTATGAACCATGCGAGCTACCTACTGCTCTATCCTGCGATATTTAGCGCCGCGCGCACGTTTACGTCGCTAAAATACCACTTATTCCGCTAATAGATACTACAAATCAATCACTTATGCAAGCTTTGTAATCTCAACACTTCTAAAAACTACTATATTATCCCCCTATAAATATTCATTAAAACACCATAAAACACCAGTTCAAAAGAAACATCATACCTAAAACACTCTTTTTTTTAAGGTGAAATCGTAAGTCCATTTTAAACCAAAGTAAACGATATGGACATTATCGTAAGTCCATTTAGGTAAGTCCATTGGTAAGTCCATTCCATTATTTAACACTTCCTCACTTCATTGATCACCAACAAAGATTTCTCTATCCACTAATTTCGGATCATCCAAATAAGGAGGCTGTTTAAACGCTCTAAACAGTACGTATTTTTAGCCCAAATACTTCTATATAATTATTATTTAGAATATCTTTGCATTAGAAACTTCTAAATAGCAACAATATGACTAAGGTTATTCACGTACATTTGATTTTTGAGAAGAAAGACTATTATTTCGGTAGCATCAGTGCTATCTATACCGTTCTAAACGAGGCTCAAATAGGCATAAAACAAAGCACCTTGCTCCATGCCGGCCTATACGATGGAGGTGTCAAGATAACCCAGAGAGCCATTATCAGGCAGTCTCATCTTATCCGCAGTACCCAAGAGTAGCCTAACTGTCATACATAGAAAAAGGGCTGAATTACGCCTCAAAAAGCATCAATTCAGCCCTCGTTTTATCTCAATGTAACATTCAACCGTTTAAAAGCCCATCATATTCCATTCAAATGTAACACTCCTGTCCCATAATGTAACAAATCGTTTTGTATTCGGCATTCCATCTCAATCGTCCCCAAACCCTTTGTGCATCGGCATTTCAGTGTGATCCCAACCTCTCATTGTTTACATACAATTCGTTCTGTGCCCCTTATGTGTGCGCGACATGATACGACCTCTTTTTGATTGCTTGTTGAATTCGACTGTTAAAAAGGCCATGCCAAAAGGTTATCACCTTTCTGACATGGCCTTATAAAAAAACTAATCCCTATATTACCCTATCATTTCTGTTCCACCCCAGGGGGTAGCGGTTGTGTTACAGCTCGAAGTAGAACTTGGTAATGGTAATTCCTTTGTTACTTACGAACAACAGGTCTCTACCCTTACCGCCCTTCTTGCATTGGTCGCACATTTCCTGAGTGAATTCAAACTGGAACTTTCCGGGAGTGACAGGGGTGTCAGAAACATATTCTTTGCTCCAGTGGCCGTTTGTCACGCGGATGGTAGTACCATCACCATTCACGGCACTGATGTCCAGACTCAGTTTCTTGCCTACCATCCAGTCGTAAGTGTCATCGCTCAAAGTTGGCAGTCCTTTGCCTTCGGTGTCGCTGAAGCGGAGACCGGCACCGTCCCAACCGCCGCAAGACTGTTCGCCCTGCCAGATGATGGTTTCAAGAACCGGTAGCTCATGATTCATGTTGGTAACTGTGATGGGATACTGACGTTCGGTAATGGAGCCGTTGGCGTTGAAAAGCTTGATGTAGATGAAGTTTTCGCCCAATTCGCGCATCACCACTTTGGCATAGTTGGCCTTGAAGCTCTGCTTGCCGTTCGATATTTGTGCGGTGGCATGGCTGTGTACAGTTACCTCCACAAGGTTGTCGCCACCATTCTGTGTGAGGGTGGCATTGATTTGTTCTTCTGAATGATTGGAAGCTGTATTCTCTGTAAAATCCTCCACAGGGTCACAAGCGGTGAATGTGAAAGCCAATACAGTAGCCAATGATAGCATTATCTTTTTCATATTATCTACCTATTAAGAATTAATAACCTGCAAATTGAGTCTTGGCATCGTCTTCCCATCCGGCGTTTTGCTTGTATTTGCCGCCCGAAAGGTCGATCTGAGACTTTGGAATGCGATAGAAACCCTTGGTTTCGTTATAGCGTTGCTTGTAGCCACTACCGGCTTCGGGCATGGTGGTCGGCTTGCCGCAATTGTACATCACCTGGCCTGCTTGTTTGGCAAGGGCTTCACCGGCAATGTTCCAACGGCGCAAGTCATCCCAACGGCTTCCTTCGAATGCCAGTTCCCAGCGGCGCTCGTTGCGCAAGGCCTGTTCGCTATAGGCCACGGCGGGCAAGCCTACACGATTTCGTACACGGTTCAGCGTGGTGGCATCTTGCATCAGCTCGGAGTACATCAGAAGCACATCGGCAAAACGGTAGACGGTGAGAGGCGTACAGTTGGAGGCTTGGTAGTTACCAGTTTCAGTTGCGTCGGCACCCATTTGGTCGAGCGACCATGAAAGCCTTTGACCGCCGGCCGAACGCACGGAAGGAATCTTCTTGTTGTGATACATGGTAAGTTCGCAGGCATCGGAGAAGGTCTCGGGCTTCAAACTTGCCGGGAATGCCAGGATGGAAGCATCGCGGCGCGGGTCGTCGGGTTCGATGTTTTTCCAGTCTGTCACAAGGTTTGTTGCTACGGTGCCGCATCCCCAGCCGGTGCTGAATGGATAAACGGAGGTAGCCGTGCCCACATGGAAACGTTCGTCGCCCGCATTGTTGTTATCTGCGCGGATGCCGAAGAACAGGCCATACTGGTTGGTCAGGTGGAGTTTGTTGGACCATGCCGGTTGATACTGGAAATTGATGGCAAGGATTACCTCCTTGTTGCCTTCCTTGTAGCAGGTACCTGCTTCAAGCATATCATTTACGAAGTCGTAATCTTTGGCGGTGTATTGGTTTGAATAGGCCCAAAGCGAGCGGTAGTCACTCAAAAGGTCGTGACCGGAATTCTTGATGCAATCGTCCAGTTTATCGACTACATATTGCTTGTTGATGGAACCTTCTGTCTTGGGCATTTCCGATTCGCCATAGAAGCCCGTGTAGAAAAGGAAAGCGCGGGCCAGCAGGGTTTCGGCTGCCCAACGGGTCACCTTGCCGAATGCCAGTTTGCTCCAGCCGTCGTATGGGTAGCTCGGCATACATTCGCAGGCTTCATAGAGGTCGTCGGCAATCAGTTTCAGAACTTCCTTACCATCGCGTTGCTCGGGAGCAATTTGCGCTTCTTCCACTGTCTCCGGGGCTTTTTCAATGACAGGGACATTGTTGAAGGTCAACACCAGGTTGTAGTAATTATAGGCGCGCATAAAAAGCAGTTCCCCTTTAGTCTGGTTGTGTGTCTCTTCATCTGCAATGTTGTCTATCACGGACAAAGCGGAGTTGGCGCGGGCAATGGCCTCGTAGGAATATGTCCACAAATCTTGCATTTGGTTTGTTTGGGCATACATCAGGTGGTCAAGCCCCTGCCACCAAGGGTCGCCGACTCCGGCACCGCCAAACATGTCGTCTGACATGATGTTTGCCACCGAGAAATACTGTTCAAGGTTGTTGCCCTGAAAGGGACCGTAAAAGGTTGACTTGTAAACGGCGGCTACCATTTTGTTGACGTCTTCGGTTGTTGACGGGAAGTTGGTGCTGTTCTTGCCTGTGTAGTCTTGCGAGTCGAGAAAGTCGTCGCAACCGGAGAAGGTGAGCGTGGATGCAATCCAAAGTATGTAGAATTTATTGAATTTCATATTGCTAATATATTAAGGTGATTAGAACTTAAGATTTATACCAACCAAGTAGGTGCGGGGTGAAGGATAAACGCCCGTATCTATACCGGCTGCCCAAGAATCGCTCGTTCCACCGCTGGAGGCGACTTCCGGATCCATACCGGTGTACTTGGTAAAAGTTATCAGGTTGTTGGCTGCTACATAAACCCGGAGCTGCTGGAGCGGGCAAGACTTCCACAGACGCTTGAAGTCGTAACCGAGAGTCACGTTCTGAATCTTGAAGTAGTCACCGTTTTCGAGCATGGCTGCCGACATGTATTTCCAGTTCGGAGTGTCGAAACCATCGAAGAGAGGGAGCTTATTGCTGGTGCCTTCGCCCTTCCAGGAACCATAGACAATCTTCTTGTTGAGGTTCTCCGTGAGGAAGTCCTGGTTTGCCCAAGTGCGGAGAATCTGTTGCCCGAAAGCTCCCGCACCGGTTACGGAGAAGTCGAAGCCCTTGTAGGCGAGGTTGAGGTTCAACCCTACGGTTACATCGGGGTGGGGGTCGCCAATCATGGTGCGGTCGTTGTCATCGATTACGTCGTCACCGTTCGTGTCGCGGAAGATGAGGTCACCCGGTTTCAGCTTGTCGTTTCCACCATGAAGCTTGTCCTCGTACTTCTCGGAGAACTGGCGAATCTGTTCACCGTTCTGGAACACGCCTTTCGTGTCGAAACCGTAGAAGAAACCGATGGGCTGACCTACCTGCGCACGGTAGACTTCGCCTTCGAGCTGGTGCCAAACGGCTCCGGGACCGTGGATGATGCCCTCGGCGTTGGTCAGCTTGGTCACTTCGTTCTTGTTGTAGGACATGTTGGCGGTAATGCCGTAGCGCAGACCGTTATTGAGCTGGTCATTCCAGCTGAGAGAGAACTCGATACCCTTGTTTTCCACGTCACCACCGTTGATGTAGGGAGCACCGATACCGTATACGCCCAAAATCGGAGCGCGCACCAGCCAGTCTTTTGTGGTTTTCTTGTACCAGTCGAAGGTCAGTCCCAAACGGCTGTCCAGGAAGCGGGCGTCAATACCGATGTTCAGCTGCTCGGAAGTTTCCCAAGTCAGTTCGGGGTTGCCCAGTACGTTGAACGAGCCACCGGTGGTGGCTTCTTCGTGGTTGCCCACGCCGAAGTAGTAGGCGTCGGAGTTGTTGAATCCCACTTGTGTCAGGTATTGGAAGTTTGGGATGTTGCAGTTACCGTTCTGTCCCCAGGATACACGGATTTTGAAGAAGTCCATGATGTCTCTGACGGATTCCATGAATTCTTCATTGGTCACTACCCAACCTGCCGATGCGGAGGGGAAGATACCCCAGCGGTGGCCTTTGGCGAAATTTGAAGAACCGTCGGTGCGGACTGTGGCTTGCAGCATGTATTTTTCGTTGAAGTTGTAGTTGACACGTCCGAAGAAGGAGGCCAAGGAGCTGTCGCTTGTGGGATGACCGCCTACCCTGACATCGGCCAGTTTCTTGATTTGCGCATTGTCCAAGTACGCATGGTTCCAACTGTCACCGAAAAGCAAGTTGTTGCCGCTTGCTTCAAGGTGTTCGCCGAACTTGTTTTGTTCAATGGTCTGTCCTAATACGATGTCAATGTTGTGCCTGTTGATGTCCAGTCTGTAATTCAAGGTGTTTTCGAATGAGATGTTCGACCATGAATCCGTCGATTGGGAGGCATTGTCTTGAGTGGCCACGTTCGTACCCGAGCTGTGGACTCTGGTCATGGCACGATAAGAACTGTTGCCAAAGCGGTAGCTGAACTGTGACTTGTAAATCAAGTTCCGTATGGGCTGTATTTCCAGGTAGGCACTGGCGTTCACTGTCCAGCTGTTGCTTTCGTTCAATCCTTGGCTGGTGGTGTTGGCAATGGCCAGCGGGTTGATGGCGGCTCCCAGTGTCCATCCGTCGGCCGACATTTCGGCGTTGGTATAGTAATTTCCGTCGGCATCGCGAACGGGGAGCAGCGGGTTGGCGTTCATCAAGTCGTGTACGTTGTTCCAATACATGCTTCCTTGGGAGATACCTGTTCTGCTGCTATGTACGATGTTCAAGTTCTCGCCTACGGTAATCACACTGTAGGAGTTGTCCTTGGAGCGGAGCAGGGTATGCGAGGAATTCAAGCGCATGTTGTAGCGGTCGAACTGCGACTGGTTTTCGCCGCCCAAGATACCGTCTTGCCCGGTGTAGGAGAAGCCGAAGGAGAACTTCGATACGTCGGAACCGCCTGTCAAGTTGACGGAGTGGTTCTGGGTTACGGCACCTTTGTGGTAGGACTCGTCAATCCAGTTCGTTCCCTTCCAACCGTTCCTCAGCACGTTTCCATCCGCGTCGAAAAGGCTTTCGTAGATGGCTGCGGGGAGCTTTGCCTGCCACTCGGGTTCGGCTGCGCCGCCGTTGAACTCGCGAAGCTGACGGCTGTAGATATATTCCTGGGCATTCAAAACATCGGGGGCCTTATATAAGTATTGTTGACCGTAGTATCCGTCGTACGATATCTGCAACTTGCCGGATTTGCCCTGCTTGGTGGTGATAAGGATTACACCGTTGGCGGCACGGGCACCGTAGATGGCTGCAGAAGCGGCATCTTTCAGCACATCGATGGATTCGATGTCAGCGGGGTTCAGGTCGTTCAAGCTACCGCCGGCAACGCCGTCGACTACGTACAATGGGTCTGAATTACCCGTAGTACCCAAACCGCGGATGTTCACCTTGAAGCCTTCGCCTGCCTGACCATTATTTTGCATAATGGTGACACCGGGAGACTGGCTTTGCATGGCAGTCAATGCCGAGGTGGTGGAGAGTTTCTGAATGTCATCGCCTTTCACCTGCACCGTGGCACCGGTGACAAGTTTCTTTTTCTGTACGCCATAGCCCACAACCACTACATCGTCCAGTGATTGTGTGTCTTCCTTAAGAATGATTTTCATGCCCGAAACCGCTGCCACTGTCTGGGTGGAAAAGCCCACGAAGCTGATTTCAATGATTTGGCCTGGAGCTACATCCAAGGAGAACTTACCATTGAGGTCGGTAATCGCTCCCTTGGTAGTATCTTTTACGCGGATGTTGGCACCGATAATCGGTTCGCCAAAATCATCTACAACCGTACCTGTGATGTACTGTGTTTGTGCTATGGCGATGTTGCCACCTCCATTTACAAACCCCGGGGAGCCACTGGCAAACAATACGAACAATGCGCTTGCGAGCCATGATTTAATAGTTTTAATACACATGTTGTTTGAATCTTGATCCGATGTTTTACATTAATTGCATTGCAGGGATCTTTTGCAATGCTGGTATTTGATTTAAAGAGGGCTCTGTTGTCTTATACATTCGATGTCCGATAATAATAGGTGGCAGAGCCCTTTAAACTGCCTAAACCGAACATCTGTTTTTGCAAAATAATACTTCTTCTATGTCTTCATGATATTGCTTTGATTTAATAGGTTAATAGTTTATATTATTCTTATTTTAAAACAAAAACAAATTTATGGATAAAACGTTAATGATAGTAAAATTCGTGTTACCTTTTGTTTTTTCAACGTAACATCTATGGATGTAAATGTTACAGAAACTGTTCTGTATGTTACATAGTGCTGGTAATCAGGCAGGATACAAGGTTCACCCATAAAATTATGTGGGTTTCTAATAATAATAGTTCGTTAAACATTTCCTTAACACTTATGCAGCGATTGCCGCAAATTTAATTCACTCTTCCCATAGCTTTCGATTTATTTCTGGATTCGGTTCATGCCTAATACTGAAATAAATCGTTGCATGAGGAAAATATTGTGGCATAGTGCTTTGACTTTAGCCAAATTTACGCTGGCCAGTGGAGCGTTGGAATGAAAATGAAGCTTATCAACATTCCGACTTTGGCAATTTGTCAGTCCTGTGAATTGCTTACTATCTCTAAAGCAATTCGACTTGAAAACGTGTTTTATGAAAATCCAGAACATCTACAGCCTTCATTTGAATATCAGTTGAGAAATATAGTTTCCGTACTTTCTTATCCTCACTTTCCCAAATGCACAACAATATATTTCAGCTCAATGAACGTGAATGCACTACTGCTGAAAGAATAACAACAGATATATGGCAACAGATACGATTGAAACTGGATTGGAAAAGACGATAGCCGACTATTTGGTAAGTTATAATGATTGTGAACAAGCCATTAGCGCCGACTTCAACAAAGCCTTTGCCATTGACACTGAAAGGCTGTTCCGTTTCTTGACGGCTACATAGTCGGACAAGGTGAAGGCTTTACCTATCACTGACAGTGATTTTGAGAAAAGGAAATTCTTCAGGGAGCTGAATCGTAAATTTAGTAAAGATGGCATTGTGAGCATCTTGCGTAATGGCTTGCGCTACTCAACCGATAAGTTGGATATGTATTACAGTACTCTCAGTGAGCAGAATGACAAAGCCGTAGCACTATATGGACAAAATATATTCAGCATGATGAGACAATTACGCTATTCAAATGACTTCCCGAAACTGGTACTCGACTTAGGGGTGTTCATCAAAGGGCTGCCTGTGATGACTGGAATTACTAACTTAGCCGGGACACAGAGTTAAGCATAAAAGCTTATTTTTGTGTAATATGAGAAAACAAAGGA
>Ga0208195_1003414_pt1 | contig 13550 bp, 9 predicted proteins | sample AD_UKC077_MetaG_FD_184441 | JGI IMG/M metagenome (GOLD analysis project Ga0208195, IMG submission 184441) | Active sludge microbial communities of municipal wastewater-treating anaerobic digesters from USA - AD_UKC077_MetaG (SPAdes) (version 2) | ecosystem: Engineered > Bioreactor > Anaerobic >...
AGCATGCCCTCCATCGGGACCATAACCAGCATAAAGGATAGGTCGATTATTATCTAATTCGCTTTTTAGCATTGTTGTCCATTGAGTGTCCGCATAACTTGACTTACTTTTCATTACTTGACTATTATATCCGAAATGGCTGGTCAGGGCTAACGGAACATCACTTGAGTACGCACCAGAACCATTTGGTCCATATTGCATATCGACAGATACTCCTGTATGAAATAATAATTTTGCGATCTCAGTATTATGCCCAGTAATATTGTTAGGCATTGCAGCCCAGTTGTATGTTGCATTACCAAAGTTTGCAGATATAGTACCATAAGGCGACCAATTATATGAATGCGAGCCTTGTCCCTGAGCAGGATGTGCCCAATACTTCATTATTTGTGACATAGAAGTTGCCACGCATCCTGCGTAAACATGGCCATCAGGTCCTTGGGCATCAGACGGACATTGCGCATTATAATATATGCCTTGATTCCAAGTTGTTGATAAAAGATAATTTCGATAATCAGTATCTCTATTTTGATAAGTATTATGGATTAGAGATGCCCATTTATCCTGTGCTTCTTTGTTGATAAACCCCTTTGAGATAATAAACTCAATTTGGTCATAGTATCCTTTCAAATAATCTCTTGTAGCTGGTGCAATATCCTTTTCATCAAAGATGGTCTTTGCAGAAAATGCCAAGATTGGCTCGATATTGTCATCAGCTGATACTATTACAAAACCATTACCCTTCAAATGCATTGTGTACGTAAGTACGACTTCTGAGGCTCTCTGAGTCTCTACCTTTACAATTTGATTTGAAAACTCGAATCTTGTGTCTTGCTGCTTAATCCAGTTTTCAACTACTGCTTCTGCTGTTTTTTGATCGATCATTTTGGCATTAATCGCCAATATTATCGATAAAAACATAATCGCGACAAGCAATTTTTTAATCATAACTGCCTCCTTTTTTAAATTAATCCAAATTAATAAATATTATAATAAATTGTTTATATATATTAAGGGTGTTGAACAATACCGTTATATTGACAAGAAAAGCATTCATAAAGTCCAGATTTTGATTTTCATTTTTAGAGAGGTCGTAATTATTCAAAAATAACAAAAAAAGATAAGAAAAAATGCCTTTTTACAATAATTTTATGCTGTTTTTCGGCTCTATAAGCTCTTTTTCAAGCCCTTTTTAATGTCTGGGCACAATTATCCTATAAAATGGAAATTGATCTTATCAGATTAAAGAGCATTGCGCCTAATATGTTATAATTATGAGTCTTCCTTAACCCGACGTATTTAGACTTACCAAAGCCGAGCGTAGATTTCAAACTGCCAAATGTTCGCTCAACAACATATCTTTCTGACGAAATATTCTTATTCCTATTGACCCTGTCTTCTTCAACGAGTTGTTTTAAGTTTTTTTTCCTCATTATATAATCTTCAATATTTTTACTATTTAGAAAATCCCTGTTACTTTTAGAGTCATACCCTTTGTCCGCATAAAGCCCTATCTTATGTTTTGGACTGACCTTGTCAACAATAGTCTGTAACATGTTCCCATCATAAACATTTGCAGGAGTTGTAACCATTCCATTGATAAGTCCATCTTTATTAGTAGATGTGTGAGCTTTGTAGCCATATACACACTTTTTGCCTTTTTTAATCCACCTTGCATCAGGATCTTTTGATTCTTCTATTGTTAGTGTAACTTGAGGCTGTTCCTGAAGTGGTTCATCACCTGTAGGCTCTATATCAATTGTCTCGATCTTTTTCGGTCTTGAATAAGATTCTGTAATTGTAGCATCAATAATGATAGAGTTTTTTATGCCGATGCCTAAATTTGCTAACTGATTAATAATCTCATCAAAAGCCTCCTGGAATACTTCAAATTCCATAAAATGCTTTCTCCATCTACAAATTGTCGTGTAGTCTGGTATCTGATCTTGCATACTAAACTTACAAAATTTTAAAACTATAAAATTAGCTAATAATTGAATTTCCATTTCTCTGTCCGATAAATTATAGTACCTTTGTGCTATCATTACCCGAAACATTTTGGTTGGGTCATAACAGTCTCTGCCATAATAACTACTATTTCTATAGTCTGTTTGCTCTAACAATTTATTGATTGCTTCCCAATCTACTAATTTTTCTATTTTAAATAAAACATGATCTATTTTTTCTAATCTATTGCTAATCTCTATATCTGCAAAAGTCATATCATTTCTATTCATTTCTTATCTCCTTGTGGTTGATTAAGTACCAATATAAACCTCCTAACTTATTTGTCAAGAGATATTTACATTAATTTTATGCCTTTTTTTAAATAGATTTCTTGAGAAAATATAGTTGACTATGCAACACCCTCTATATTTATTGTCTGCTTTCTAATTCAAAGCTCTCAAGACACCATTTTGTAAGCCCTATATATATATAGAGGGTGATGTTTTTTTATGAGTCTGCTTTATTCTTTTATAAGATATTTTGGTCAATAGGCAACAGTCTTATTCTGTTATATTTTTACAAAAACAAAAAAGCACAGGACGAAGCCTGTGCTTTATCTTTATCTAAAGGGTTAATTAATACATTCCACCCATGCCGCCCATAGCAGGATTCATTGGCATAGCAGGTTCTTCAGTTTTGATATCAGTTACAAGGCATTCTGTAGTTAAGAATAATCCAGCAATAGAAATTGCATTTTGTACAGCGCTTCTCACCACTTTAGATGGGTCGATAACGCCTGCAGTGAGCAAGTTCTCATAAACGCCAGTTGCAGCATTATAGCCAAATGTATGATCATTTGATTGGCTAAGCTTTTCAACAATAACAGCACCTTCTTCGCCAGCATTCTTAGCTATCTGATAACTTGGAACGCTAAGCGCCTTTTTGAGAATTTCAGCTGCGACTTTGTCTTCATGACTTGCATCATCGGCAACTTGGATAGCCTTTGCTGCATTCATTAAAGTTATCCCGCCACCAGGAACGATACCTTCTTCAACTGCTGCGCGAGTAGCGTGTAAAGCATCATCAACACGTGCTTTCTTTTCTTTCATTTCTGTTTCAGTTGCAGCACCAATCTTGATTACAGCAACGCCAGAGCTAAGCTTAGCAAGTCTTTCTTGTAATTTTTCTTTATCGTAATCAGATGTGGTTTCTTGAATTTGAGCTTTGATCTGTTTGATACGACCTGCGATTTGTTCTTTTTGACCAGCACCTTCACGAATTGTTGTGTTTTCTTTTTCAACAATGATCTTCTTTGCTCTACCTAAATCTTCTAATGTAGCTGATTCAAGCTTTCTGCCCATTTCTTCTGAAATAACCTGACCGCCAGTAAGAATTGCGATGTCTTCCATCATTGCTTTTCTTCTGTCACCAAAACCAGGAGCCTTAACAGCAACGACATTTAATGTGCCACGAAGTTTATTCACAACGAGAGTAGCTAAAGCTTCGCCTTCTACATCTTCTGAGATGATGAGTAAAGGTTTACCTGACTGAGCAACTGCTTGCAATGTAGGTAATAAGTCTTTCATTACACTGATTTTTTTGTCATATAATAAGATATAAGGATCTTCAATTTCTGCGATCATTTTGTCTGGATCAGTCACGAAATAAGGGGAAATGTGACCACGGTCAAATTGCATACCTTCAACTTTGTCAAGAGTTGTTTCAATTGATTTAGCTTCTTCAACATTGATAATACCTTCATTACCAACTGTTTCCATAGCTTCGGCAATAAGCTTGCCAATTTCAGGGTCATTATTAGCACTGATAGTAGCAATTTTTGCAACTTCGTCTTGGTTTGAAATAGGTTTGCTTAGATCATGAATCTTTGCAATAATATCTTTACCAGCTTTCTCTAAGCCTCTCTTAAGATACATTGGATTAACACCAGCAGTGATGTGCTTCAAACCCTCTTCAATGATTGCTTGGGTAAGAATTGTCGCTGTTGTTGTACCATCGCCTGCATTGTCATGTGTTTTTTCTGCAACTTCTTTACAAAGCTGAGCACCCATATTCTCAAAAGCATCTTCAAGCTCGATCTCTTTTGCAATAGTTACACCGTCATTTGTAATTACGGGAGAACCAAATTTCTTGTCTAAAACCACATTACGACCGCGTGGTCCAAGGGTTACCTTTACAGCATCTGCTAATTTGTCAACACCAGCCTTAATAGCTGTGCGTGCATCATGTCCATATTTCATTTGCTTTGCCATTTAAATATCCTCCATTATTATTTATTCTTTAATTTAGCAATTAACATTACTGAGTGCTAATTATAATATAATACAAAAACTGTCAAATGAAAAATTCTTTTTTTGACTTTTTTTCTTTTTTATCTAAAAAACAATGATATCGCTTATAAAAACAGCTTTGCAACTAAGGATTTTTTGATACTGACTGCGTGTATTGGGCAAAGCTCGTGGCAACACATACATTTTATACATTTTGCTTTGTCCAGAATAGGCTTTTGGTCATCCTTATCAAGCCTCAACGCTTTAACTGGGCAGCTTTGCACACAAACGCCGCATCTAATACAAGTATCACCAAAGCTCGGATAGTAATCAAAAAAGCGGTTAAAGAACTTTTTAAGAGCTGCTGGAAGCGAATCAAGAAAGCGTTTTCTAAAGATAACTTCTTTGATTGCAACATCAGTCAGAATCTCGTCTTTGAATGCTTCCTCTATCTGGATATCTTCAATCTTCAAGTCTAAGCTATTTAAGAGATGCTTTATATATTCGATCTGTTCGATTTTAAAGCCCATCATTCTGCTGGCAGCATAGTCATTTACAGGAGCTATTTCTGAGATAAAAAGTCGATTAAATGCGCGTGGTTTACCTGCAGAAGGTCCTTCGCCTTCCATGCCCACGATGCCATCCAAAACATTAAATAAAACTTTGTCTTTGATGTGCAGATAAACATTGGTAATAACCTGTGCAAAGTCCTTTGGTTGAGGGAATTGCCGGTGCAACTCTGATTTATAAAGACCAGGAATCAAACCATAGAAGTTCTTTACACAGCCTGTATAAAGCATTAGACTATGAGTTTTCATTTTAGCAAGATTAATGATGCCATCGACTTCGTATATCAGCTTTTCAAAGTGGTATTCAGTGCCATTTATTTGTTTTGTGATAATGCCGTTTTTACCAAAGTTGACCAGCTCTACCTTATGCCTTTTACATACCTCACCAAAACCAGTTGCTTTCCAGACAGATTCAGCGGTAACAACACCGCCAGGGCTATCACCCACAACAACTTTTTTATCAAGTTCTTTCAAATAGATAATCATTGCCTCGAGAATAGTGGGATGAGTTGTCACAGCCTTATTAGGGTGATGTGCACCGAGCATATTTGGCTTTAAAAGAATGTATTGTGTCTTTTCTAACTTCGTTTTAAAGGGCTCGAGCTCGAATATTTCTCTATAATACTCGAGAAATTGCTCGACATTATACTCATTAATAGCTTTTATAAATACTTTAGAATTTATAGGGGTATTCATAGACTTTTTTCTCAGTAATTATTGCCTTGATAAGATGTGCAGGACTCACATCGAAGGCGGGATTGAAAACGTCGCATTCTACAGGCGCAGTTTGTTGCCCTCCAAACTGTCTAACTTCAGCTTTATTTCTCTCTTCAATTTTGATTAAAGAGCCATTGTCTAATTCTCTATCAATTGTGCTTTCGGGTGCCGCTATATAAAAAGGAATCTTGAAGTAGTCTGCCAGAATAGCGAGGTTCATTGTACCTATCTTATTGGCGGTATCTCCATTTTTACATATCCTGTCAGCGCCTGTGATAATGCAATCTATCTTATGCTCTTTGATAGTGTGAGCCGCCATATTATCACTTATCAAAACTGCAGGTATGCCCATCTTTTGTAGTTCCCACATCGTCAATCTTGCGCCTTGTAAAAGTGGTCGTGTCTCATCGGCATAGACTATTATTTGTCTTTCCTCAGCAATTCTGCCAATCACGCCCAAAGCTGTACCAAAGCCATAAGTAGCGAGAGCGCCTGTATTGCAATGAGTCAAAAAGCGTGTGTACTCTTTTGGTATATAGTTAAAGCCGTTCTGTGCCATAGCCTTGCTTGAATCATACTCATAATGGAAAAGAGAATCGAGGTACTCATAAATAGCAAAGACAAGTTCTTCTTCTTTTGTCTTGGCAATAATCTCTTTTACCCCATTTAAGGCATGAAAGAGATTGACCGCGGTAGGTCGTGAGAGCTCAATTTCAGCTATTGCTTGGAGTAGCTTTTCTTTAAAATTACTCTCTTTTTCAAGCTCCATACTTGCCAACCAAGCAGCACCAGCTGCTGCCAGTCCTATAGCGGGTGCGCCTCTTATTCTAAGCGCTTTAATTGCCTCTATCATCTGTCTATAGTCTTTTATTTCAATACGTTTTTCTTGTAAAGGTAAAAGCGTTTGATCAATTATCATCATTGCAGTTTTTGATCTTAAAATACTGTAAATCTTCATCTACTTCTCCAATACTATTCTTCTTCAAGTAAAAGGTTTTTCAAGTCATTTAGTCTTTGTAAAGCTTGTAAAGGCGAAAGCTCGTCAATATCCATATCTAAGATGATATCTTTCAAGTCTTGAAGCTTTTTATCTTTTTCTTCTGTCTCTTCAACTATTAGATCAAAGAGATTAAGTTGGTCATTCTGATTGAGCGATTTCTTGATTCTGGCAGTCAACCCTTGAGGACTAAGCTCGATAGCTTCGAGGTTTTTTAAGATTTGCCTTGCTCTGGTAATTACTTTTTGAGGGACACCAGCCAACCTTGCTACCTGTATTCCATAGCTTTGATCAGCCCCACCGCGTTCGACTTTTCTTAAGAAGATAAGCTGTTCATTCCATTCACGTATGGTGATATTAAAATTCTTTACTCCTGGTAAGATGTTTTCCAGTTCAGTCAGCTCATGATAATGCGTCGCAAATAATGTCTTCGCATTTATCTTTGGGTTATTATGAATATATTCAACGATAGACCAGGCGAGAGAAAGCCCATCAAAAGTGCTGGTCCCCCTGCCTATTTCATCGAGCAGAATTAGAGAATTTGGCGTTGCAGACTGCAGAATATTGGCAGTCTCAATCATTTCTACTAAAAAGGTTGATTGTCCTTGAGCAAGATTATCAGAGGCACCGACTCTGGTAAAGAGCTTGTCAAAAATAGGGATATTAGCGCTTGTACAAGGCACATATGAGCCCATTTGAGCCATGATAGCAATCAAGCCTATTTGCCTCAAATAAGTTGACTTTCCAGCCATATTAGGACCTGTAATCAGTGCTATTTTATAATTGTCATCATCCAATTTCACATCATTTGGAATAAACTGTTCGTCTTTGAGCAGCTTTTCTATGACGGGATGGCGGCAATCCTGTAGATCTAAGAGTCCCTCATCATTAAAATGGGGTCGATTATATCTATTTTGATGAGCGATAAAGGCAAAGTTCGACAAGACATCAAGCTTGGCGACCACAGTGATAAAACTCTGTATCAGTGGCACCTTTTCAGACAATTCAGCACGCAGCTTTACAAATATCTCATGTTCAAGATTCTTAATTCTCTCTTCAGCGCCAAGTACACGCGATTCATGCTCTTTTAATTGTGGTGAAATATAACGCTCCGCATTTACCAGGGTTTGCTTAGCAATATAGTATTCAGGGACTTTTTCTTTATGTTGTTTGGTAATCTCGATATAATAACCAAAAACCTTATTGAAACCGACTTTTAGGGTTGGGATGCCTGTTTTATGTTTTTCAGATTCTTCAAGCCTTGCAATCCATCCTTTACCATCACGGCTGATCATTCTTAACTCATCGAGTTCATCATGAATACTACTATTTATAATATTCCCTTCTGTAATAGTCAGAGGCGGGTTTTCCACAATAAATCTATTGATCTTCTCAACAATATCAGAGTAGTTTTGAATACTTTCCTGAAGCTCTTTTATCAGCTCGCTGTCAAACTGATCTAATAGTTGATAAATCACGGGAGCCGTTTGCAAGTAAGCAGCAAGGACATTTAAGTCACGTGCATTAGCTCTTTGAGTGGAGAGGCGTGTGATAATACGACTCAAGTCTCCAATCTCACACAAGATATCTCTTAAATCTCTGGTATAAGCAATATTATTTTTAAAAGACTCAACTGCATCGAGACGCATACTAATTAAGACTTTATCCATCAAGGGGTACTGCAAATAATTAGTCAGTAATCTTGCCCCCATTGGCGTTTTTGTTTCATCTATAACCGACATGAGGCTTGCTTCGCGGTCATTTGTCCTCATGGAGCGGAATAGTTCAAGGTTTCTTCTTGTCACCTCATCAATTTGCATGTAAATATCTAAAGAGTAATATTGAATTGAATTAATATAAGATAAATCCTCAGTTCTCAGTGATTTAATATAACTCAAAGCAACGGCAACAGCTATTGCTCCGCTCTTTTTATCTTGCATACCAAGGCTTTCCAGAGTGTAAACATTAAAATGTTCTTTGATCAATTTCTTTGCTTCATTGTACTCATAATGCCAAGTATCGTAGATAGTTATAGCAGGATGATGGTCAAGTGCAAGTTCTTCAATTATCTTTTTATAGTCTTCATTTTTGACGATTATTTCTTTAGGACCTGTTTTTAAAAGTTCATCTCTGAGCATCTCATGGCTAAATTCTGTATATCTAAAATCAGCTGTGGACACATCCAGACAAGCATAGCCGATTTTATTTTTATTCTTATCCCAATGAACACAAGCCAAAAAGAGATTGTCCTTATGCTGAATAAACTTCTCATCCAAAATAGCACCTGGAGTAATAATCTCAACGATTTCTCGCTTAACTAAGCCTTTGGCAAATTTTGGGTCTTCGACTTGATCTACAATGACGACTTTTCGCCCACTTTGGACTAATTTATCTAAATAATTATCGAGTGCATGATGAGGAAAGCCTGCCAAGCAAGGCGAGTTTTCATCGCTTTTATTTCTTTTAGTAAGGGTGATACCCAATATCTTAGAGGCAGTTTTAGCATCCTCATCAAAAGTCTCAAAAAAATCACCCATTCTAAAGAGGATTATTTTGTCTTGATGCTTCTCTTTTATTTGGTTGTACTGTTGCATTAATGGGGTAACTTTTTGTGTGTTTGACATATAGATTAATCCTAAAAAAGGCTATGGGAAAAACAAAAAGGCACTAATATTGTTGTTTTTAACATCGGTTAAGAAAGAGTTTGCTGATTCTCTTGAAGTAAATGGTCCCTGAATCACAGCAAAATGCTCTTTATTATTAACTATTTTTGTGATAACAAAAGCCTTTATACCGCGTGTATCAAGCTGTTTTTGATAATTATCTGCCGCAGCTTTGGTGCTAAATAATCCATATTGAATATATGGTTTCCCTTTCTCAAGGCTCGCTAGGCTAAGAGCCCCCTTGTCGCTTGCTTTGGGAACAACTGGCTGACTAACAACTTGAGTATCGTCATAAGTCTTTGCAATATCTTTGCTTTGTATTTTTTTATTATAAGTGAGCACGAGATCGTCAGCATATACTCTGTATTGGCTTTTGGGATGCTTTTGCGATAGAGTTTTCATGCATTGCATAGCTTTCACCAAGTCATTTGCTTGTTCATACAGCAATCCTTCTTTATAAAGGGTATACGCCTCTATATCAGAGTAATTCTTTAGCTTTTCCATTCTTTGTTTTACAGACAGGAATTCTGATGGTTTATTTTGTTTTAAATAAACATCAAGTAGTAAAGCATTTAACTCTAATGCAAACTCACCATTAGGCTCTTTATTCAAATAATTCTCTACGCAGACAATGGTTTGCAAGTATTTATTTTGCAGAAAGTATGTACGAGCTTGCCAATAAAAGCGCTCATTAAGCTCATCGAGATCTTTTAGTTTTACTAAGGTAGCGTCAAACTTCCTTTCAAAAAAGTCTATCTTTGCAAGTTCCAGGTACGCCATTTGCCCGTATTTAGTTTGTTTGCCTTTTGTGTAAGCTTGATTATAAATTGACTTTGAACTGGTGATATTTGTGTGAATCTTTGCTGTATAAAACAACTTACAAGCAGAAAGGTTGTTTGCATCATTGCCATTCACAAGCAGCAAATTACTATTTAATTGTAAAGTCCCCTTTTGATATGCATTTTCTATTTCTTGAATAGTTGCCCCAAATATAAAAGAGAATAAAGAAAAACAGAATAGAAGGGCAATTATTTTTCTGTTCATTGGTAATCCTCTGTTATTTTACCCCTTTAGCTACAAGGAAAGCTGAATAATTCTGGTCTGTACCCATAATATGATTAGTCAACCAATCTTTTAAGAAATTCATTATTTCTATAGATATCAGAAACTTACCTTCCTCATAAGCCTGACGGTATTCTGACACCTTTTTCACAAAACTTGCATGAGTATTCTTGTGATTATGCAAATCAACATAATGATGATCTGACATATATTTTTCTTCTAATGTAAAATGTTCAACAGTATAGTTTGCGAGTTTTGCAAGAATATCTCCCATTACTTGCTTGCTTTTGCCTTGGCTCATAGCCTCATGTAGTTCGTTGATATATGCAATTAATTGTTTGTGTTGCTGATCGATAGAATTAATTTTAACTGAGTAAGAGTCATTCCATTCTAAATATGCCATTTTCCTTCTCCATTTTCTAATCTATTGTTTGTTTTCTAAGTATTCCAAAATTAGGAATAGTCCTATTAATTGGTATCTTAACAATTGTATTAGGCTTTGTAAAATCAATCTGATGACCAGTTTCATCAAATAGTTCTTCAATTTTTAAGGTAAAATCTGTATTAAGATCTGGAAAGATAAAAGATATCTCTTCAGCTAACGAAAATTTACTGAGCACCGCTACCCAAGCGTATTGGTTGTCATGCTTAATGATATTTCCCAAATACTGCCAATCTCGTGTATATGACGAGCTGGAATAATGCTGAGTAGTATTTGAGTCGAAACCAGCAAAAAAGCCTTCTGCATAAACTCGATGGCTAATCTTGTCAAGTTCTTCTTCCCAAGTGGGGTTCACTGTCTTGCCTTCTTTAATTGCAGCCAAAGCTTTTTTGTATGTACGAACGACATTTGCCACATAATACGCACTTTTCATGCGACCTTCAATTTTGATGCTATCTATACCCAAATCATATATCTCTTTTAGTCTATTCCAGAGGCATAAGTCTTTTGAATTAAAGAAATAAGTACCATGTTCATCTTCTTCAATAGGAAAATATTCACCAGGTCTACTCTCTTCGACCAAAGAATAATTCCAACGGCATGGATGTGTACACTCACCGAGGTTTGCATGTCTATTATTAAAAAAAGCGCTTATTAAGCACCTACCAGAATATGATATACACATTGCTCCGTGCACAAATATTTCAAGCTCAATATCAGGGCATTTTTCTCTGATTTCTTTTATTTCAGCAAATGTTAATTCTCTTGCCAAAATCACTCTTTTGGCGCCGAGCTCTTGCCAAAACTTTACTGTTTGCCAGTTGGTGATATTCGCTTGTGTGCTAATATGAATAGGCAGATGCGGTGCGTATTTTTTTACAAGATTGAAGATGGATGGATCAGCCAAAATAATACCGTCAAGATTGAGAGTAGAGAGGTAATTGATATATTCTTCAAGCCCATCGAGATGAGAATTATGGGCATAGATATTTACTGTAATAAATATTTTCTTTTTTAGCGAGTGGGTGTATTCTATCAGCTGTATAAGCTGTTCATCGTCAAGATTATCTGCCTTTGCTCTGAGACTATACTGCTTTCCTCCGATATAAATAGCATCAGCACCATATTGGAGTGCATATTTTGCTTTTTCAAAGTTACCAGCAGGGGCAAGTAATTCCATTACGAACTCATTGATTTCAGCATTTCGCTATTGTTTTTTGATTCTGCCACTTTCTGTTTAAGTGTTTCCATCCCTTGTATAGGGTTCATGGATTTTAGATATTTTCTCAGTACATACATGCGGTTTAGCTCACTTTGTGTCAATAATAATTCTTCACGGCGTGTACCAGAGCGAATCAAGTCTATTGCAGGGAAAACTCTCATATCGCTAATAGAGCGGTCTAAAACAATTTCCATATTACCTGTACCCTTAAACTCTTCAAAAATCACTTGATCCATTCTACTGCCTGTATCCACTAAGGCGGTAGCGATAATAGTCAAACTGCCTGCATCTTGTATATTTCGTGCTGCGCCAAAGAATCTCTTCGGTCTGTGCATGGCATTAGCATCAATACCACCAGACATGATCTTCCCACTTGATGGCGAATTATTGTTATAGGCACGTGCAAGGCGTGTGATACTATCCAAAACAATAACAACATGTCTGTTTAATTCTACCATTCGCTTAGCTTTTTCTATCACGATTTCAGCGACCATGGTATGATTTTTTGCTGTTTCGTCAAAAGTTGAACTTACCACTTCAGAGTTGTTTGCAAAAATAGTCTTTTTCATTTCTGTCACTTCTTCAGGGCGCTCATCTACCAACAAGACAATCACGTGCACATCAGGGTTATTTACGAGAATAGCATTTGTGATATTCTGCATTAAAACTGTTTTACCCGTTCTTGGTGCGGCGACTATCAAGCCACGCTGTCCTTTTCCAATTGGAGAAAAAAGATTAACAATTCGAGTAGAAATGCAGTCACTTACAACACTTGCATTGGGGTTTGTTTCAGCGATTACTTCAAGGTTTAGCTTTTCAGTTGGATAATAAGGTGTAAGCGATTCAAAAGGAGATAATTCGAGTATTTTCATTGGTTCAATACCATTTACTGAGTCAACTCGAGTAAGAGTGAAATACTTTTCACCTTCTTTCGGAGATCGAACAGCTCCAGAAATCATATGCCCTTTTTTCAGATTAAATTTCTTTATTTGATTTTGAGAAACAAGCACATCATCTCGACTTGGTAGGTAATTATTATTTTGATATCTTAAAAAACCCGTACCATCATCATTTGTGTCAAGACATCCTGTAGTATATGCAAGACCTTCTTGCTCTGCGCTGACTTCAAATATCTTTGAAACAAGATCTACCTTTTTGTAATCTTTTATGTTTTTAATATCTAATTTTTTAGCCACATTATATAATTGTTGAAAATTCATTGCAAATATTTCTTCACTATTGTGCTCCATTGAATGGTCTCCTTAGGTTTTGTTTGCTTGTGTTCATATATTTAATTTATAATTCTTTCTCAATCTGTCAAGTAAAAAGTTGTTTTTATTTAAAAAAAGATCGTTTATTTTACAAGTATCCTTGGGAATTGTGGGTTGATTTATTTTGTGATAGATTTATCCATCTAAATCTCTTTGTTTATTACTGAATAAAACTCTATTAGATTCCCTTTCCATTCCCTTTACTTTCCCTTTACTTTCCTATAAGTTCTCCAAGATAGCAAAGGGAATGTAAGCGGAATGGAGAGAAATATATGAGACCTTTGATTTAGAAATTTACAAAAAAGTGAGAATATAATGCCCTAATTTAAGCTAAATCTATACCTTTTTGTCAGAAATCTATGTATTTTGGAG
>Ga0208195_1003416_pt1 | contig 13543 bp, 14 predicted proteins | sample AD_UKC077_MetaG_FD_184441 | JGI IMG/M metagenome (GOLD analysis project Ga0208195, IMG submission 184441) | Active sludge microbial communities of municipal wastewater-treating anaerobic digesters from USA - AD_UKC077_MetaG (SPAdes) (version 2) | ecosystem: Engineered > Bioreactor > Anaerobic >...
TTGATATAGAAAGTAGATTTGGTATAGATAATTCACTGCAATTGTCAAAACCCACATGGTTAGAATGGAAATAGAAGGAGGAAAATAATGACAAATGATGAATTGATATTTTTCAACATTGATGAATTGTTGCACACTAAATTTAAAGGCAATAGATTGGGATTAGATAAACCTAAAATTCAACATTTTTATGACACAGTAAAATACTTATACTTAGATGAACTTAACGATGATGAATTATATGAATTGCAATTAGATATAATATGCAACTGGAAAGAAACAATAGATCCAACGACATTTAGAAATTCACTGAAAAAAGTAGCATTATTGCACGATATATTAGAAGATACAGATACAACAATAGAAGAATTAAAAGAAATGGGTATAACAGATACAGAAATAGCATTAATTTCAATATTAACTAGAAGTCCAGATAAGCCAACTGATATTTATTGGAAAGAAATATTTAGATCACCTGAAGCTCTTACAATAAAATTAGCAGACAGGATTTCTAATATGAAAGATATTCTTTCTTGGATAAAAATTGATAAAAATAACAAAGTAATGAAAAAGATATTGAATAAGTATGATACAGAAAATATATCTATCTTATCTGTAGTAGAAATATCAAACGAAAATAGATATAATATACGAAAACAAATATCTACAATTACATCTCTATCTAAACTAATAAATGAGTATATAAAGGAGTAAATTTTATGAAAAAGTTTTTTAAATATTTAAAATATGTTATAAGACATAAATATTTTGTGTTTTTAGAATCATGTAAATTGGGTATACCCATTAGGGGATTGGTTCATGATACCAGTAAATTTTTTCCTGATGAATTTTTTCCGTATATGAACCATTTTTATGGTCATGTACAAAAATAGGGATATATAAAACAAAATGATACAACGGTTGATCCTTAGTTTGATAGATAGTGGTTAAAACATATCCATAGAAATAAACATCATTGGCAATACTGGATTCTGGTTGAAAATTATAATGATCATTACTATAAGATACAAAAAATGCCACTAAAATATACTAAAGAAATGTTAGCAGATTGGATTGGAGCTAGTAGATAGCAGGGATTTGGAACAGACATTTCAGAGTGGTATAATAAACATAAGGATAAGATTAAAATCCATTCTAGCACTAGAAAATGGTTAGAGGATCACATACATTAATTTTATTGTAAGGGAGTGATAGATTATGAAATTTTATAATGTAGTAAATGAAGATAATATTGTTATACTGTCAACATTATCATTAACTTCATAGGAAAAAATGTTGCATATACTAAGTAAAACCAATGATGAAGTATTTGCAATAATAGAACATATACCATTTACCACCAAAGAGACCAATGAATTTATTTAGGAGTATATAATAAGTCAAGAGCCACTTACTACCCAAATAACAGAATATATTGATGATATTATATACAATAGAATATCTTTAACATTAGAAAATATAAATAAAATTGAAGTTGATTTAACGCAAATGGCCAACTCGTATCTAAAATCTAAAAACATTGATTTAATTATTAAATAGATATCTGATATAAATTTAGATAATGATACATTAGATATCGTATTTGAAATAATAGATTAAATATAAGGAGAAAAATAATGAATATAAATTCCGATAATGCTTTATTAAGAGAAATGTAGCAATCTATCTCAGAAATGGTAAAAGAATATTTAGAATATCGAAACATATATTGCAAAATGGATGTAAGTGTCATTCAATATTAGGAATTGGGTAATATAACAATAAAGTTATAGCATTAGGATCAAGATAAAATATTAATAAATATTCATGATATTGAATAATTGATAGGGAACTGTATCTCAGTCTGGTTAGAGAGCCTGTCTGATAAACAGGAGGTCAATGGTTCAAATCCATTCAGTTCCACCATATACAAAATAGAAAGGAGAATAAACATGAAAAATAGTTATTATATTATTATAGATAAAACATCAAATATGAATGACTGTGTTAGTGTCCATGAATCTAAACTTAATGCTAAATTATAGTATTCAATGTTAGCATCTATTTATGACGGGTATGCTGATAATCATTATATAGAATTATATCCTGTAAAATAGTTTATAGATATATTATACACAATAAAAAGTAAGGGGGATAAAATATATACTATATTTTCGAAATTATCTCCAAATGAAACAATTGATAATAAAACAACTAAGTTATATACATATGAATTGTATAAACTATTGGATTATTATATTTTAGTATATACAGAAGAAACAAATATAAATATATTTACAATAACAGAAAAATCTGCTTCAGATCTGTATAATAAACTATCTTGGAATAGTAATTTACTATATGGGCATAAGTGGAAAATTCATAATTTAGAGATGTTTAATAAAATACTCAATACTTCTAATACATCTAAGGAAGATACAAACTATACAATAAATAATCAAAATGAAAATGTAGTTTATATAGTACAAGCCCCTAGTAGTAACCCAGAAGTATATTAGTCTAAAATAGAATAGATTTGTTAGCAATAGAATAAAATATTTCCCGAAGATTATACAATTAATACAAAATATATTATTACTGATAATTATACTATGGATGTAATTGTAGATATTTGTTTTCGTATATTATATCTATCTTCTTTGGAGTTATCTATGGAAAACGATATACGAAAGTAGTTGCGGTTAGATAATAATAAACCACTATTTTCCAAAATAGAAACTACCCCGAATAATAATAAAGTTAAAATTAAAATTAATAAAAAAGACTGGGATATAAAAGATACTCATTTTATAATAGGATAAGGTGGGATTTATTTGAAAATTGGTGTATATTAGATATGTAAAAATGAAATAAAACATATAAAACGATGGCATAATTCTATTAAAGATGAATAGGATGGTATATTTGTAACAGATACGGGATCAGATGACGGTTCAATAGAATTATTAAGATAGTTAGGAGTAGTGGTAGATGAATAGCAGGTTTCACCATGGCGATTTGACCTTGCTAGAAATTTATCATTAATGAATGTTCCAGATGATTATGATGTTGTTTTGGCATTAGATATGGATGAAGTAATGTAGCCAGGTTGGAGAAAATAGATAGAACAAGAATGGGAATCAGACACAACATCATTGCGATATCCATACGTATTTAGTTGGAAAGATCCCGAAATGACAATACCAAATATAACTATGTATAATTTTAAAATACATAAACGTCATGGGTTTGTTTGGAAATATCCAGTTCATGAAATATTAGAATGGATAGGTGAAGGCGTAGAAAATGAAAAGGTAGTAGAAAGTATAAAATCATATCACTATCAAGATTTAACTAAGCCTAGACCATATCAAAAATTATTAGATGATGCAATAAAAGAATATCCTAATGATCAACGAATTTAGCATCTTAGGGGAAGAGAATTATTTATGTATAATAGATTTGATGAAGCCATAGATCAGCTTAAACAACATTTGAAATTAACAGAAAATTGGTTCTATGAAAAAGATGATCCTGAAAGCATAAAATAGACCAGATCCCTTAGTATGAGATATATATCTAGATGTTTATGGGGAAAAATTCAGTATGAATTATCTAAAAATCCAGACAAAACTATTAAAGATTATGATGTTAGTGAAATTCTAATATGGAATTTAAGATAGGTATAGGAATTTCCGTGGGGAAGAGAATAGTGGGTTTGGTTATAGCAGTTTTGGTATATGTTAGGTGAATATTAGCAGTAGGCGGGAAATTAGTTACATGCATTAACTATAACATCAAAAGAAACATCAATAGAAAATGAAGATCTTTGTTGGGGGAATTTACCAATAAATCTAGCTAAAGATTAGTTAGATAAATTGCCAGATATTATTAAAACGTTAGGACTTGAATTAGAAAATAACGGGGAATAACCCCGTTATTTTTTATAACAATATACTAGCATTTGAATTCCAACTGGTATATAAATGCCCATCTTCTTTAAATATAAGACTCCTAACCATATCATCTTTTGCTCTATTTTGTATACAATTATTAATAGTCATTATAGATATACCATCATAATCATATATTTTTCCTATCTCAGTCTCAAATACTAATTCTGAATTTTGTTTAGACGATGATAATTTTTGTTCTAAAAAAGTAAAAAATTTATTTACTTCATCTTCGGAGATTTTTTCTTTTATATATTTTACAGCATTTTTTGCTTCTTCCGTATCCACTATCCCAAATTCAGGAATAGTTATTCGTCTGAATGTTAATTGTTTTACATTATAAGTCTTACAAAAATTTACCATATCATAAAATAATGTAAGATTATCCCATTTCGTTATATTATATGTAAGCCTAACAATAATACCAATATCATTATTATGTATATATTCTAATATAGGTATGAGCTTAGTTAAATCGGTAAACTCATCTATAGATATAGATAATACATCTAGATTTTCGCTTAGTGTTTTAACAATTGATTCAGTTAACCCCAATCCATTAGTTTGCAATTCAGTTATAAAATTTTTAAATGTGCTTAAAAATATCTTAATGGCTTCCATATATAGAAGTGGTTCACCCTTACTTGTAAGTAACACCGAAGTTACACCAGAAGTTGTAGCTAACTGTTTAACTTTAGGTATTTTATATATCATTTTTACTAACTTAGATACTGCGGGTTCTTCTGGATTTATATATCCTGTTATTTTGGATATACAATATGGACAATTTTTGTTACACCCAACATTAGGTATACTTATTGTTAAATTATTTGCTCTCATTTACATTCAATACCTCCGTTATAAACTATTTATTTTCTGAAAAAATTACTGGTGTAGTTAAATCTGCATCCCAAGTATTAGTTTCGGCTGATTTTTTAACACATAACCCATATCTTATATATGGCGGATAATCTTCCCAAGAATTATTTGTAGTTTTAAGCATATCTTTTAATTGGTCTATTTTTTTACCTAATATCTATTTATGCCCAAACTTATATCTAGCTATTGCTGATATACTATTTCGTATAGCGTCTTGTTGTCTCCATATAAATACATTCGGAACTTCATTCAACGGTACATTAAATGCTCTAGCATCAAATACCGCATACCCCTATTTAATATGTGAATAATTATACATTTGCTGATATTCCACAATACGGTTATTAAAATACATTGTAGCCATAGACTAAATAACAGATACTACTTTTTGAAGTTTGTATCCAAAAAACGAATCTGTTGTATCTTTATCCCAATCAGTTAGTAATAATGTAATTTCATCGGATTGAGTATATCCTAACTTTGTATTTTGAACATTTCTACAAAGATATTCAGTAACATCAAACATTGACATTGTAATGGCTTTATCAAAAGGCTTATAAAATCCAGATGTAAATGTACTAAACTATCTACCATCAATTCTAACAATTACTGGTAATTTTTTAGTTAAATTAAATTGAAACTTCTATTCGTATTCTTTTATTCTATCCTACAAATTCATTATTTATCCTCCTTATTTGCTTTTGTTATTATACTAACATATAAAATAGTATATTATATATATCTATTATTACATATATTAAAATATCTTAAACTTCTTTTTTCCAAACCCATATAGGTTCACAAAATACCCCGTTTTTGCCCGCTAATGCCCTGCTGTTTGGTCTTTTTGCCATCTGATAACCATAACTACCTATATATTTAGAATTTTTATACAGGGCAATATAATCGTTCATTGGGTCACATAATTTATTTATAGTGTGATTAGAATATACATCGCTTATATTTATAACCATATATCCACCAATTTTTAATTTTTTCCATGCATTATCAATTGCCTTAAATAAGAAATTATTAAGCCAACTATTTACATTTTTATATCGTTTAAATGACTGTTTATTATCATGCGTATATCGTTCAATATTAAAATACGGGGGGCTTGTAAATATTAAATCTACTTCATCATCTATAATAACATTTTCGGCACAATCATCATATAACACTACTGTTTTTTCTGGTGTACCAAATGTTTCTATTTGCTGTTTATATCCATCATGAACATTAGAATTGGGATCTATACCATAATATTTAAAAGCATTACTAGCTAAAAATCCCGAAAGTCTATCCCCCCAACCAGCACTAAAATCTAATATAGATTTTGCTCCAAATAATTCTATAACAGTTTTTGCAACACTTGGCCTAAACTGACTTGATATGTATTTTCTTAATGCTATACACATACGTAATATTTTAGAATTTACTTCCTCTACTTTTAATGTCCATAATGCATTTAATAATGTTAATCTAAACCGTTCTTCATTCCAAGTTCTTTCTGGACTTGGAGCATTTATACTATCACATTTCCACCTATTAACCTGATGAAAAAAATCAGACGATTTATTACCAATATTTACTGATTTAAAAATAATAGGACTATGAAACCACTTAGTATTATAATCATATCTGGTTATCCAGTCATCATACATAATAACATCATCTAATGCTAATTGTTGTAATTTCATGAAATCCATTTTGGCTTCATCTATTGTTATTTCTCTGTAAGGCAGAGGAATTTTATTATCTTTTATTAAATTAGATATATACATTTTTATTTCATCTTTAGATAATGTATTATTTAACCTAATCCATTCTTCTTTGGATATTTCAACGCTATTCATAAACAATACCTCCTATATTATTATAACATACTTACAAAATTATTTATTAAATTACCATTAAATTATTTGAATACTTTATTGTAGGTGATATATATATGATTTCTAAATTGATGTTATTAGAATAGAAAACGTTAAAACAGTTAATTAAAAATAAATCTAACGTAGATGTTAATAAAGTTAAGGATATATTACAACTAGATCCTACATTAAATGTCAATATAATATCAGATGATACCGAAATAGGTAAGTATGGAGAATGGTTATTAGGTAAGTTGTATAAGAAATACAATCAATTATCTGAAAATAATAAAATTATGATTAAATCTGATTTATAGTTTTATGATTATTAGGTAAGATCAAAACGTATACCACCAGAATATGATAACATTTATAAAATAAAATCTATTGAAGAATTAAATGATATTGTAATTAGCTTACAAAAAAATGATAACCCATTAACTCAAGACCCCGTTACAGTGGCTATTGGCAATCATAAGTTTAAAACTGTATCTGAGAACCCATTTGAATTATTAAAAAAATAGTATTATGGTGAAATTAAAGAAGATAATACTACCAAATGGCTAGTATTTAACCCTAAAACCAAAGAAGAAAGTATAGTTGCTGGTCATGGTACTAGTTGGTGTACTGCTAGAGACGATGAAAAAAATTTGTGGGATGATTATATCTACGAAGGTAATACAGCATGGATCTTTTTACTTAGTGGTAAATATAAAGATGCTAATCCAGATGAATACAAACAACTAATTGATAGTAAATTGGATAAAATATGTATAATAGTAGAACGTGGACAATGCCAAACTAGAAATAATAATTTATTTGAATTGGAATTATTACCAGAAATAGGTGAAGTTATAGAAAATAAGATAGATGATGGTACTATAAATCTAGCAAATCATGATATTTTATCCCAAAAATATAGAAGGGGAATTAATTAGATCTTAACTGGAATTAAAAATAAAAATAATAGATTGTATCATGCTATTAACTTCACAAAAGAAAGATAGATTGAATAGTTTAAAACAAGACCTGATGATTATTACGAAATAATAAAAAAATTATTAGAAAATGATGTTGAAATAGATAAAGATATACAAATGTAGTAGGTATCACAAAATGGAAGATAGATTGAATATATAATAAATGCTGGTATAAAACCAGAACATGATGCTCAATTGTAGTAGGTATTAAACTATGGATAGTAGATTGAATATATAATAAATGCTGGTATAAAACCAGAACATGATGTTCAATTGTAGTAGGTAACAAATAATGGATATTAGATTAAATATATAATAGATGCTGGTATAAGACCAAAACATGATGTTCAATTGTAGTAGGTATCACAAACTGGAGAATAGATTATATTTATAAAAAAACCATCTGAAGATATAAAATTGTAGTAGGTATCACAAACTGGAGAATAGATTCGATATATAAAAAATCCATCTGAAGAAATTCAATTGTAGTAGATAAAAAATTCTATTTCCATGTATGTAAATTAGTATTATTATATATATAAACCTACTCCAAAATAGACGTAGTTATTTAAACAGTTAAAAGGTATTACAGAATCAACACAGTATATTTCTAAATTACTGGATGTGAATTGATATGATATCTAAATTGATGTTATTAGAATAGAAAACGTTAAAACAGTTAATTAAGAATAAATCTAACATAGATATTAATAAAGTTAAGGATATATTACAACTAGATCCTACATTAAAAGTTGAAATGATTTCAGACGATACTGAAATTGGAAAATATGGGGAATGGTTATTGGGTAAGTTGTATAAAAAATATAATCAATTATCTGAAAATAATAAGAATACGATTAAATCTGATTTGTAGTTTTATGATTATTAGATACGTTCAAAAAGAATTCCCCCAGAATACGATAATATTTATAAAATAAAATCTATTAAAGAATTAACTGATATTGTAAAAAATCTTCAACAAGGAGGTAATCCATTAACTCAAGACCCCGTTACAGTGGCCATTGGTAATCATAAGTTTAAAACTGTATCTGGAAATCCATTTGAATTATTAAAAAAATAGTATTATGATGATATTAAAGAAGGTGGGATAACTAAATGGTTAGTATTTAATCCCAAAACTAAAGAAGAAAGTATAGTTGCGGGTCATGGTTCTAGCTGGTGTACTGCTAGAGACGATGAAAAAAATTTATGGAATAGATATATCTATGAAGGTAATACAGCGTGGATATTCTTATTGTCAGGTAAGTATAAGATTGATAATCCTGATGAATATAATGAATTAGTAAACAAAAAATTAGATAAGATATGTATAATAGTAGAACGTGGCGAATGTAAGAATAGACCAGATTATCAATTTGAATTAGAAAAACTACCAGAAATAGGTAAGTTTATTGAAGATAAGATAGATAGTCATGAAATAAAATTAGAAAACCATGACATTTTGTCTCCCATATATACATCGGGAATTAATGATATTTTAACTGGTATTAATAATAAAAAATAATAGATTGGCACTTATGTTTAAATTAACAAAAGAAAAATAGATAAATTAGTTAAAAAATAGAACTATGCCCTAGGGCAACGTAATAAAATAGTTAGAAAAAAATAATATTGAAATAGATAAAGATATACAATTATAGTTGATATCACAAGGTGGAATGTAGATTGAATATATACTAGATGCTGGTATAAAACCAAAATATGATGTTCAGTTATAGTAGGTATCAAACGCTGGATTGTAGATTAGCCAGATAATAAATGCTGGTGTACAACCAGAAGATGAAAATGAATGGCATAATATTCAAATGTAGTAGGTGTCACAAAATGGATATTAGATTAAACATATTATAGATGCTGGTATAAGACCAGAATATGATGTTCAAATGTAGTAGGTGTCACAAAATGGATATTAGATTAAACATATTATAGATGCTGGTATAAGACCAATAGAACATGATGTTCAATTATAGTAGGTAATTAATTATTTAGAATAGTTTAGATGCCTTACAGAATCTAATATAAGACCAATAGAATACGATGTTCAATTATAGTAGGTAAAACAAGACGGGAGACAGATTTAGCATATAATAAAAGCGGGAATACGCCTTCATCATGATGTTCAGCTATAGTAGGTAACACGATATGGAGAATAGATTAAATATATAATAGATGCTGGTATAAGACCAATAGAACATGATGTTCAGTTATAGTAGGTATCGAATGATGGATATTAGATTAAACATATAATAGATGCTGGTATAAAGCCAAATGAAGATGTTCAAAAATAGTAGGTATTAAACGATCCCATAATGATATCATATTTATTATACGATCAAGAATTATTTAAGGTTAAAGATAATATTTTAATATAGTAGTTTTCCAAAGATATTGTATTTCTTAGTTATGCAGTTCAGTATTAGAGAGATAATAAAATAAATATATCTGAAAAAATACAATTATAGTAGATATCCATAAATGCAAAAGAATAGATTAGAGAAATTCAAACATACCAAAGACTCAATGAAAAATAGCAATTATAGTAGGTAAAAAAGGATCCAGAATTATATAATATATTAAAATCCCCATACCCATCATAGACGTAGCTATATAAAAAATTAAAAGGCATTAACGAATCAACGGGTTATATTTCTAAATTATTGGATGTGAATTAATTATGATATCTAAATTGATGTTATTAGAATAGGTTACAATACAAAATAAAATATAGTAGTTATTAAATAAAGGATTAAATAACGATGTAATAGATAAATTATTATAGTGTGATCCTACTAATAAAGATAAAAATGATTCAGATAAAGTTGGTAGTTATACAGACTGGATAGTTAGTAGGTATTTAAAAGATCGTTAGTTTAACGATTTTAATAAATTGCATCAATAGTTAGAATAGTATAATAAGAGTAAACATAAAATCCCAGATCCAAAATTACGTAATATTAATTAGTTTGAAACATTAGATGATTTAATAATATATATAAATAACAATCAAGATAAATTGGTTATTAAATCAGATAAATTTGTTATAGAAGAAAGAAATGATTATGATATGTTTTACAGTAAAAACTATATAATACATGTACCCCATACCAAAGAATAGTCAAAAATATTAGGATCGGGCACCAAGTGGTGTACATCATAGGAAAAAAATAACTATTTCCAAATGTATTATAATGAAGGTTATTTATTTTATATAACTGATAAAACTACTAGATAGAAAAAATATAATTTATATTTACAAAATTAGGGGGCAAAAATAGAATTTGCCGATGACAAAAATAAGCATTTAACTTATAAATTTTTTGATATTGTAAAAGAGGATAATACATTAATTCCATAGATTAAATACTATTATGAATATAAAAATATTGAACCAACATATAAACTCCAACTGTTTCTTAACTGTAAAACAGTATCGGATGTTGTTAAATTTTGGAAAGATAATATTAATAAATTTGCCGATATTTATTTCGAAAAAGATGAAAATAAATTATTAAATAGTATAAAAATTGCTGATTATAATATAAAATTTATACCAAATCCTAGTCCAAAAATACAGTTATAGTAGCTAACAAAGAATATGAATAATATAAATTTTATAGAATCTCCTGATAATATTGTTCTTAAAACTTTAGTAGTACGACACAGTAAATAGATTTAGGATATAATAAATGCTGGTATAAGACCAGAACATGATATTCAATTATAGTAGGTATCACAAGATGGAAGATAGATTTAGGATATAATAAATGCTGGTATAAGACCAGAACATGATATTCAATTATAGTAGGTATCACAAGATGGAAGATAGATTTAGGATATAATAAATGCTGGTATAAGACCAGAATATGATATTCAATTATAGTAGGTATCACAAGATGGACTTTAGATTAAACATATAATAGATGCTGGTGTACAACCAGAAGATGAAAATGAATGGCATAATATACAATTGTAGTAGGTAACACGATATGGCAATTAGATTAAATATATAATAAATGCTGGTGTACAACCAGAACATGATGTCCAATTGTAGTAGGTATCACAAAATGGAGATTAGATTTATTATATAATAAAAGCTGGTATAAAACCCGAACATGATATTCAATTATAGTAGGTATCGCAATATGGTAATTAGATTCAATATATAATAAATGCTGGTGTACAACCAGAACACGATGTTCAATTGTAGTAGGTATCACAAAATGGAGATTAGATTTATTATATAATAAAAGCTGGTGTACAACCAGAAGATGATAATAAATGGCATGATATTCAATTGTAGTAGGTTAAACAACTTGGATATTAGATTAAATATATACCTGATCCACCTGAAGAAGTTCAATTATAGTAGATAAACAAAGATTGGTTTCAAATTGAATATATAACAAATCCAACAGAAAGTGCCCAATTATAGTAGGTTACACAAAATGGAAGATAGATCAGACATATATCAAATCCGTCAGAAAAAATTCAAGTATAGTAGATAAACCATCATACAAATTAGTATTATTATATAGAAAATCCTACTCCATAGTAGACATAGCTATTTAAAAAATTAAAAGGTATTAAAGAATCAACTGGTTATATTTCCAAATTACTGGATGTGAATTGATATGATTTCAAAATTGATGTTATTAGAATAGGTTACAATACAAGAGAAAAAACAGTAGTTAATTAAAAAGAACATATCCAATTATATAATAGACAGACTATTATAGTGTGATCCTACCAATAAAGATAAGTCAGATAATGATAAAGTTGGTAGTTATACTGATTGGATAGTTAGTAGGTATTTAAAAGATAGAACATTTAATGATTTTGATGAACTATATAAATAGTTGGAATAGTATGATAAGAGTAAACATAAAATTCCAGATAAAAAGTTACAGAATATAGGATAGTTTGAGACATTAGATAACCTAATAACTTTTGTAAATAATAATTAGGATAAATTGGCTATTAAAACAGATAGCATTAAGATTATAGATAAAGATGGATATGATATTTTTTATAGTAAAAATTTCATAATATATGTTCCCCACACAAGAAAGTAGGCTATTGAATTAGGTTCTGGAACCAAATGGTGTACATCTTAGATATATAATAACTTATTTGACCGTTATTATGAGGAAGGATATTTATTTTATATTACAAATAAATTAAAAAACTAGGAAAGATATAATTTATATATAAACACAATATATAATGAAATAGAATTTGCAGACGATAAAGATAACCACTTAACTTATAAATTGTTTGATATTGTAAAAGAGGATAATACATTAATTCCATAGATTAAATCCTATTATGAATATAAAAATATTAATATTGAATCAATATTTATCAAATTCATGTAGTGTAAAACAGTTAATGATATTGTCTAGTGGTACGCAAAATATATCGATCCTAGTGCATATATATATTTTGAAACCAATGAAAATGCAATAATAGATAGAATAAATAAATATTCTGGTAATATATTAGAATATATAAGAGATCCCAGTAATTAGATTAAAATTTAGTAGATAAATAGAGAAGCTAGTGGTTATTTAACCAATAATGAATTAGAACAATTCATTTCACTGTTAGGTAAGTTAGACGAAGAAATTAAAATATAGTTAGTATCAAATTTTGATGATTAGTTAGTAATATTAATAGAAGAGGAAATACCCGTTAGTGAACCCGTTCAACTATAGTAGATAGAAAATGTCAAAGATGACTATACTATACACGAAATTATAGAGGCATTAAATGCAAAGTATATACCAATTACAGAAAAAGTTCAAATATAGTAGATAGATAGATATTAGTATTAGAT
>Ga0208195_1003432_pt1 | contig 13490 bp, 15 predicted proteins | sample AD_UKC077_MetaG_FD_184441 | JGI IMG/M metagenome (GOLD analysis project Ga0208195, IMG submission 184441) | Active sludge microbial communities of municipal wastewater-treating anaerobic digesters from USA - AD_UKC077_MetaG (SPAdes) (version 2) | ecosystem: Engineered > Bioreactor > Anaerobic >...
TTTAATTCCTGATTACCAGACTTTCCAAATACTCTAAATTCTATGTCACCTAACTTTTCCATAGGACAAATATAAGAATTCCTTTGAAAATGTTGTAACGTTTTTCGGTCTCAATATGTTGCACAACGGTTCAGCGGTAGGTTGTCGGCTGGATGGCGGCGCGTGCGTCGTCATCCGCCGACAAAGACCACCCTAAAGGTACAAAAACTAACGGTAAGCCACAACACCCAGCTGCAACCTACCGCGTGTTATAGGCTGTGTTAATTTCTCGTCGTCCGTTACAGTTCATTCACTAATTGTCTTTCGTATAGGGTCAAATAATGTCTTGTTTCTGTGTCTTTTTCAGTTGCCAGTCGCTTTTGTATGTCGAGATATTTGTTGCTTAAATGTATAAATCTTTCTGTTGCTATAAACTTGTCTAACCACTCTGAAAAGTCGGTTAAATAGTCCTGTTTGCTATGGTAGCAAAAATGGTTGGCTGCAAAGCCTTTTGTTTGAAGATTTGAACCTTCCCATTTTTCAATTTCAGTCACTTGTCTGCCGAAAAAAATGTCGAATAGATATGTGTTACTGCAAAAAGTTTCAAATGCTTTTTTCTCTGCTTCTTTCAGTCTGCCTGTCTTGAAAAGTATAACCGTCCACTCGAACAAAAAGACAGGATAGCAGCTGTCGTCCGGAAAGTTTTTGTTAAACCAGTTGAAGTAGCGAAGTCCACCGGAAAAGTCGTTAAGCTGTATGTAATACTGCGGTGGTAAGTATCTCAGTCCTTGACCATCGTGATATTGTCCACCCCAATACTTTTTGTCAGCAGCAAGTGCAGATTTAATTTTCTTTATTTTATTTTTAATTCTCTCCTGTTGCTTCGGTGTCATTACCTGTCGTCTATAAGGTCTTCTTTACATAGCCTATAACGGTGACGTGTATGAGTAGTGGCGGGATTCGGAGAACTTTTCTATCAAGTTACACCAAATTTGATGCGAGGTAGAATACTTAAATACGCTACAATTCCCGCCATTACTTATACACGATGTTGTGCGTTCGTGCTTTATTTATTTTCTCGTTTTAAAGTATTGATAAATTTGATTGATGAAATAGTTATCATAAAGAATCCAAGTCCAATACCTAAATTCATAAAGATAAATGTTAATAAGTCTATTTGGAATAAATAACCAACTCCTCCGAAAAAACACGAAATTACATTTATCAATAAACCAAGCTTTAATCCTTTTGTTACAGATTTAGAAATTAATCCAAAATACATAAAAAGGGATGATAATCCTAAAAATAAGGCCCAACCAAGCATATTTACGGATAACAAAGCCGATTTCGGGTTAGATTGTAGTAGATGCTCTAATCCTGAATATTCATTCGCCGCAATTGCAAATCGAACGGAACTTATTTGTAAAAAATAAAGAATTGATGAAACCAAAGCAAACATGATTGAAAATACAATTCCAATCTTTGCAAGTATTTTTCTTTCAGTTGTAGCGAATTCATAAAAAACTATCGTTAAAATCATGTATGCTATACTGAAAATAATCATAAAGGATTTTGCTAAATATTGAAATAATTGACTATTATTTTTATAGTAATCAATGTAATCTTCAACATTTGTCCAGTACAAAAGAGGTGACTGAATCGCAATTCCAGTAAACGAAATAATCCAAACAATAAATGAGGTCAAACAAATTATAGCTGACCATAAGCCTATATTTAAAATAATTTTATTCATATTTTAAAATTTTAATAATATTGATAAATAGATGATGTTAAATTTGTTAGAGAAATAATCTTAATTCAAATTCAGAATCATCTAAGTATAGTATATTAAAAAGAAATCTTCTGATTAATAAAGTCTTAATGCGATTAATCTTATTCTTTTGAATAGATAAAGTTTGTGTATTTTTGTTGTTTGTAATTCTTTCTATTATTGCAAAATCCAGTCTATCTTGAAAATAAATGGAAAGCTTCTTTTGGATTTCTTTTGCAAGTGTTACAAAATAGCAAACTCTTTCGTCTGATTCAAATCTCTGTTTTTCAAATACAATCTCCGTCTTTGTTATTCGGTCATTCCAAATAAAAATCTCAAATAACTTACCGATTGGTAAACTAATTGATAGTATTGAAAAGAGCAATATTTTATAAGCTATGTTCATTTAGCCTTAATTCGCTTATTGTCTGTGAATGTGTCTTTTCGAATGACGCACAACGGTTTGCGGCTTGGCGAAGTGCGGGACTTTTAGCACTACACTTCAATCGAAACAACAAAGTTCAAAATTAGCATAAATGTTCATACGAAGCACTGTACCCCGCATTTCGCCAAACCGCTGTTGTAGGTAGGCGGAATTATTCGTCAAGTCGTTTAGGTTGTTTTTCGCTGTTATTGTCGTATTTGTCGTGCAGTTGCAGTTTTAAAAATTTTGAAGGGAAGGAATTCTAAAAAATAATTTTTCTGTTGAGAAAAGCGAAAGCTCTTTTGCAATTTTTGGTCTGTGCGTTGGCTTGAGCGAATTGCAAATGTGCTTACGCTTGTGTGTTGTTTTTTTAAGTTTTATTTACTTTTTCTTTGTCAGTTCGGAATATCTGTTTATTTTTGTCAAAAATTGACAAGCCGTAATTTTGCAAAATGAAAGTCTTAAACTCCGAATTAGGTCAATATTTAAGGGAACTCCGAAAGGATAAAGGTCAAACTTTACACCAAGTTTCCGTAGGAACGGATATTGATTCGCCTTTATTGAGCAAGTTGGAAAGAGGCGAACGATTACCAACTGCCGAACAAATAAAAAAGTTAGCGAAACATTACAAAGTTGCCGAAACTGATTTGAAAATTAAAGCAACTGCTGAAAGAATCATCAAAGAATACGGAGTGAATGATACAACTTACGAAGCTGTCAATTTGGTAATGGAGCAAATAACACCATATATTAAGAAATGAAAAAACTGATTACAGATAATTTTGAGTTGTATTTGCAAGATGCTATACAAGGTTTGTCGGCTTTGCCTGATAACTCTTTTGATTTGGCAATTTGCGACCCTCCGTATGGTGCAGCAACTTCTGCAAAATGGAACTATGAAAGCGATAAAAAAATAAATGGTTTTGGCGGGAATTGGAAATTGAACAATGAAGAATGGGATTTACTTACAGGAAATGATATTTTTAAAAGCACTCATCAATGGCTTACTCAATTGAAAAGATTAGTAAAGCCAACTGGCTCAATTTGGATTCACGCTACTTATCACAATTCGGGTTTTGTGAATGTGCTTTGTCAGTTGTTGGGTTTAGAAATTATCAATGAAGTAACTTGGTATAAACGTAATGCGTTTCCGAATTTGTCTGCAAGACGTTTGACGGCAAGCCACGAAACTATTTTGTGGGTTCATACAGGCGGAGAAAAGCAACGCAAATACAATTTTAATTATGATGATGTAAAACGTGCAAAGTTTGAAGGCGATAATATGAAAGAAGCTGATAAACAGCTTAGAACCGTTTGGGATATTCCTAATAACAAAAGCAAAGATGAATTAAGTTTTGGAACGCACCCAACGCAAAAACCGCTTAGGGTATCAGAAAGATTACTAATGATTTCTGGAATTAAAGGCGGTAAATTGCTCGTTCCGTTTGCAGGTTCGGGAACAGAAATGATTGCAGGAATGAAATATGGAATGCAAGCCGTTGGGTTTGAAACCAACGAAGAATATTTTGAACTTGCCAAAGAAAGATTATTGTTTGAAGAAAGTAAAATTAAAAGCCAACTGTTCGTATGATGATAAAACCTAAAAATATTGTTGAGCCTGTTATTAAATGGTCGGGGAGTAAAAGATATGTTGCTCCCGAGTTGAGCCGACATATTACAAAACAAAAAAGATATATTGAGCCGTTTATTGGTGGCGGTGCAATGTTGCCTTTTCGTCAAATTTCTAATGCAGTTGCAAGTGATATAATTCCCGAATTGGTTAATCTTTGGAATCAAATAAAAAACAACCCTGAACAAGTTGCAGAAGAATACAAAAACCGTTGGGAAAGATTGCAAGATGAAGGACACGATGTTTATTATGAAGTTCGGGACAATTTCAATAAAACGAAAAATGAATTTGATTTTTTGTTTCTTACTCGCACTTGTGTAAATGGTTTGATACGTTACAATACAAATGGCGAGTTCAACAATTCAATGCACAAGAACCGTCCGGGAATAAACCCTAATAGATTAAGAGAAGTTATTTTAAAATGGAGTTATTTTATTCGTGATGTAGAGTTTTTGAATTGCGATTATCGCCAAACTTTGGTAGATACTGACGAAAACGATTTTGTGTTTCTTGACCCTCCTTACGGTGGAACAAAAGACCGCTACACCAAAACAGAATTTGACCTTGACGACTTTTACAACGAATTGGAACGATTAAATTCTGTTGGTGCAAAATGGATTTTAACTTTTGACGGAACGGCTGGAAATCGTGAATACGATTATCAGCTACCAAAAGAATTATACAAGCACAAAACCGAAATTAAAACGGGAAATTCGCCTTTTACCAAATCAATGAAAACAAGTATTGATGCGGTTTACGAATCAGTATATTTTAATTTTGAAACTGCCGTTGAATTGCGAAACAATGTCAGTAAAAATGCGGTTCAAGAATTGGCTTTTGTCTGAAAGCAAAAGATGTCCGATTGTTTCTGTTCCGTCATTTTTGAACTCAAATGCAAGAACAAAATCTAATTTTCCCTCTTGCATTTCGGTTTTCATTTCGTCCAAATTTTTGTAAACAAACGAACCTCCCGAATAAGTAACAGCATTATTTAAAGGCGATTTTTTACCTGTAAATGATTGCCAATCTTGTTTGTTGGGTTTGTATGCAGTTGGTGGAATTTTGAATAATACATTCACATATTCCGTTAGTCGCTCTCCGATATTTTCGTCCAAATCTTTCGCTTTGTTTTTGGATTCAATGACCAAAAATATTTCTTCTTTCTTAGTGTGAATTTGAATAATGTGGTCAGGTCGTTTTGCTTTGGTTGCCGAAACTCTTGGCAATGAAGTCCAACGATATTCTGTTTTGTCCGAAAAATCAAAATAGGAAATTCCGCTCCAATCTCCACCTGGCGGATTACACATTGATTCAAAAATGTTTGAACTTAACTGTCTTGAAAATAGTGTATGAATTGCTGTATCAACATCGTGTTCTCCATAATTACCACTTGGTTTGGCAGAATTGAAAACAACTTTTACATTTTTTCTTTCTAAATCTCTGTTTACAATGTTTGTCAAAACTCCGTATTCAGAAGTTGCACTATCGGCTAAAACGTAATTGCTCAAATTCAAAACGGCTTGCCAAAGTCCGTTGTCTGTTGCAAGTTTTGGCGTATTGTCTTTAAATGTTTTCCAAGTTTGTTTTCCTGCGGGACCAAAAACAATCGTCAAAATATCAATGTCGTTACCAAACAACATTCTTGCAAGTGGCACAAGTCCTCTATCGGGACGTGAATCATCGCCTCTCGGTTTGAACCCCGTAACCCAAACAATAATTAACGGTTTGTTTTTCGTTTCAATTTTGTTTGCTAATTCTTTGATGTTATCCGAGGGATAAATTTCTTTTAGAAGTGAAGCAAACTTTTTCACATTCCCATTTGCTACAAGACAAATCGGAATTTCTTTAGCACCGATTGAAAGTAAATTAAGTTCTTGTGTTTTGGTTAAAAGAGTTTTGAAAGTCTTGGTAACATTTACTTTGTCTGATGACTTTTTTCTCCAAATTTGTTTGTTCGGGTGGTTTTTAATCCATTCCGCTTTTTTCTGTCCTGATGATATTTTTAAAAACTCTTCCCATTCCAAAGTGCGAAATGTATCAACTCGTTTTCTGTCGTTGGAAAGAATTTTTACAAGTGTTGTTCCTTTCTTAATCAGAACGTCCATATCATTGTCTGTTTGACTTTGCTCAATAATTGATTTTAGCAAATTCAAACTTGCTTCCTTTCCGAAAATATGCGTAAACTTTTTGCGTAGTTCGTTAGTAATTGCAGGGTGTGCCTCATAAATTGGAACACAAACCACATTTAAAGATTTTGAAGAAGTGAGGTAAGAAAACGGCACAATCGGATTTGGAAAACGAGGTGCTTTTACTTTTCTATCTCCGTCTAATTCAACTCCTCCGATTTCGGCAAAATAGAAATAAGGAATGCCAATTTCAGCACAAGTAACGGCTCTGCCATTACGTTGCCAAGCATTATTTCCTGCTGGCAAGGCGTTACAAAATTCAATAGCAAGTAAAAGTTCTTCGGTTTTATTGTCTTTGGAAACTTTGGTAATGTATGCGTCAGTTGCTTCACGCAGAGGTGCACCGTATTTCGTGAGTTCGGTATTGAAATTTACATTCCAACGGTCGTGTCCGCCCAATAATTCAACTTCAAAAATTTCTTTGTCTTTGCTCAGAATAGAGTAGGACGGGACAATTATGTTTTTACTTTTGGCTACAACTTTTCCGTTGTAAGCAAGTGCTATCAAGGATAATGCTCTTTCACATTCAATTATGTTGTCTCCGTGTATTCTAAGTTTCATCTTCTATTTTTAAAATCCTCAAAGGTAGTTAATTTGATTGTTTTAATATATTAGTGGAAATACTTTTTGCAATTCAAGAATTACATATTCGGGCATATTGCCTTTTTCGAGAGTTATTAAGTTTTTTCTTCTCGTTTTTAGTTCTTGAATAAAAGTTGTTTGGGTTTCGGTTTCTTCGTCTAAATTTAAATCATTGATAAACTCAAATAGGTAATCTTCTAACTCTCCATTGTTTGAATAGCTTAGGTCAATTATGGATTTTTCCAACTGAAAAGAACTATATGGTTTTTCTTTTAACGAATTGAAATATTTCACAAGTTTGATTAAAGGAACAATTTGCTGATTTTCTTTTCTGTTTTTCCTCTCTAAGTCAGTTTTTAAATCTGTCGGAGAAGTTGTAATCCATTTGAGGTCTTTGTTTCTTGGTGCAGGAATTTTAAGTTGTTGTCCATTCCAAAAACTATCTTCCCAAAATGCAGGAATAAGCTCAAATCTAATGTGATTTAAGGTTACTGAAATTGTAGGGTGGTCAGGAATAACTTCTGAGCGTGGGTATATTTTATCTGCAAATTGACGAAGATGATTTAAAAATGTGTCGGGTTGGTATTCGTTAGTTTTGAAAATTATCATTACGTCCACATCAGAATATTGGTCAATAGATTGAGGTAAATATGTACCTCTGTCGTAAGAACCAAAAATCTGTACTTTTTCAATTCTGTCACGAAAATGTTCATATATTTTTCCTTCCAAATAATTGTAGGAATTATCAATCTTATCTGTTACATCTTTTGTGCAACAAAGTTGTTTTGAAAGCTGTGTCAAATAAGTATTGATTTCGTTCATTTTCGTATGATTAAGCAATATTGCATTTAGTTTTTATTTTATTCCACTTTTCAGAAAGTTCATCATTCATTTTGTCAAATAATTTACTGTCTAAATTTATACAAGCCCAAGACAAAGTTGTTTCATAATTTGACACATTATGCAGGATAGGGTTGTTGATGTTTTTTTTGTTGTATGTTGTGAATATTTGTTGGAAACACTTACAAATATCCTCAATTCTATTGTGGAATACGAATAGCCTAATTGTCTGCTGAATTATGGTATATGGTAATGCAATTTGAAGTGCCGTAACAAATAAACGATTGTTTGTGATAGCCAAAATTAAGAATAGAAGAAACACCACAATAGATTTTATTACCATTGGTTTTAGCATTTTTTCCGAAATGGATTTTGTGAAAAAGGAATTTTCAAAACAGTTAATTCCCATTTTCTTAATGCTTGGAGTTATGTTGTCATTTGTAAAATACTCGTTTGAGTTTTCTTCTGAATGACTTGTGTTTAGACTGTTATCAAAAAAATCATCACGCCTTTTTGCCTCTGCTTTTTGAAATAGATAATTCGAGATAATATCTGAAAGAAAATAGGCAACTGCTAAAAAACAAATTATTGAGTTTAATACAGTTGTTAATGTATTTTCAATTGTTTTTTCTATTCCCGAGTAAGAAATAATAATTGTTGCGATAGATGCAATGACAGAACACCAAAGAATACCATTTGAAATTCTATCAATAACAGACACAAGGTCAAAATCTTTTTTGTAAGGTACTACTTTTGTCATTCGTTTTCTTTTTGTGTTGCGTGAGGAACTTCTGGACCATACCAAATTCCTTTTTCGAGCCAAACTTCATAAAAATATAACCAAGCAATCGTCCATTGCATTATTTCTTTTGCGATAAGTTTGTTAGTATCCCATTTGAAATTATCAGGGTGGTACAAACAAAGACTTTTATTCGATTGATAAAAATGCGGTGGATTTTCAACAAGTGCAGGAGAAATGACTTTTACAAGCGGACGTAAATTCCCTCTATATTCAACAGAAATTTTATAAGTTGGAAATTCGGGTTTTATCAGTAACTCTCCTGTAAATATAATATCATTTCCTGTTTGCTTACTTTTAAATTGAGGAAATTTTGATTTCATTGCACTTATCTGAACAATCGGATTTGCTTTCTTTTTTCTAAAGAACATCACCATAAAATCCTTTTGAAGCTGAAACAGCCGTTCCTGCGATTGAAGATAAACCCGCAGTAGAACTGTATTTTAATGAACCCTCTGTTAAAGCCTTTGAGAAATTTTTTGCTTCTTCCTCATCTACGTTTGGAAATTCTTTGCCAAAAATTTCTTTCCAAATTTTCTTGGCTTCAGCCTCTTTGCCCTCATCATATTTTTCTTTAGCATTATTCAATTTATCCTTGACTTTCTTAATTTTATTTGTCGATGCTGTGTAGTCGTTATTAGATTTGAATTTTGCAGATTGTAAATAATATTCAGCATTGTTAAACCAAATACGGATTGCTTCTTCATAATTGGTAAAATTGTTTAGTTGAAAAATGCTGATTGCTGTTTCTTCGATATGGTATGACGGAATAAGTTTGTTATTTTCTCTGTTCCAATACTTGATAGCTTTGATTGTTGGTTTTAATTTGTAGTTACAAAGTTTGTGTGTACTATCAAGATTTGTGCTTAACTGTTCAGGATAAGAATAAGTCCACGTTTCTAAATCATAGTTAGGGATAAGATAGCCACCTCCGATTTGCTCAAAACTCGGTAATATATCGAAACGTTTATCGCTCAAAATGATAGTTACACAAGGTCTGTCTTGTTTCACTTTATCCTTATAATCATTCAAACTATTCAGATAGTTTTTTATTTTGGTTAGCACTTTTTGTGGAGTTGGAAGTTGTCCATATTCGTTTTTCCAATCGTCAGATTTCAATACTGCAAAAATGTCAATGTCGTTTAATGGACGAATGATAGTATCACGTTCGTAAGAACCGTTTGTAAATGTTCTTTCAACGCTAAGGTCATTATCTGAATTTTCCAAATGTCCCTCTATGTTTGATAAGGATTGTTTGATGTTTTCTTCCTGTCTGTCAGTTACAGTAATGTTGTCAATTAGCGTATTTATTGATTGTAGAAGTGTTGCCATATATTTTCTTTTCTTATTATATATCAATACTTATGCCTTTAAAATTAGTCAGTCATTCTGTCAGTCTTGTTGTTTTGGATTGACATTTTTGTCATTCAATGGAGTGTTGGCAAGATTGGCTCTTTTGGTTTGCGAAGCGTTGGGTTTGTGGATAGGGGCGAACCAAATGTGCCAATGTGTGTCGGCAAAAATTATTTTTTAAAATGTGCGGTGGGAAAATTTTTAAAACCTTTTGGGTCGGCTTGTGTCAAGTTACAGCGAAAATGTCTGTCTATTTTTCGTGAATGTTGATGTTAGCACGGTCGTCCACCGCTTACCTACAACGCTCGGCGGCTTGGCGTTCGGTGTGGGGTCGCATAAGTTTGGACGAGAGCTGAACGATGCGAATTTATACAAAAGTTTTTAACGAACATACACCCACACTGACGCTCAAACCGCTTGTTATGGGCTGGTTTATTCCTGTTTATTCTCAATTAAATCTAATTCTACCCAATTGAAAATCTTATACATTTCCGTTATACCTGTTTGAATATTGTCGAAAGTAAATTCGCCTAAATTTTTAGCGTTTGCTATGGCAATTGGCAGGTTTGGTTTGAGTTTTTGGTAAATATTTTGTCGAGAGTTCTTGTAGTATTTCTCCGTCTTTTCGTAACCTGCCAAATACTTTTTTATAGATTTTTCTAATTTTTCATAAGTCGAAAAATGCTTTGACGTTTGTTCAAAATGCTGTAAAAACCAATATTCTAAACAAGGATTGTTGACAACAATAATTATTTTATCGTTTTTCTTAGTCGCGTTATACAGTTCTTGAAATTCTTGTAAAGAGGTTTTATTACCTTTTTTTGTTTCCTGCGTTTCTTTCAAAATGGTGTCAAAATCAATTATCCAAAATACCTTTTCGCTTTCTTCTTTAAGTGTTTCTACCAATGCAAACTGGTCTTGCAATTTTTTCTTTTGCGGTAGTTTCGGCTCTAAATTGATATTCAATGTTTCGTGTTGTTTTAATAATTGTAAATACCAAAGTTCGCATTTACCGTCAACGACAAATGAAAAAACCGATTTTTTTTGCGATATTTTTCTACTTTTTCTCATTACTCTCAATCTCAATATAGTAATCGCTCAGATTGGGAACTCCTCCCAATTTGCCCAATTTATAAGCATTCAAAATATTTGTCGTATCGCGGATTACTTTTGTGTCAAAATCGGCAAGCGAATAGAGTTCTGTTGCGCAATTTTCGTTGCTTTTATCAGTAATCCATATTGCATCATTACGGAAAATATCTTTGTTGTTCAAAATTTCGCGATTATGTGTTGTCGCAATAATTTGTGATTTTTTAGAATTTGTCAAAAATGACAGCAAAAAATGGACAAATAAATCGGGGTGCAAAGAAGATTCTAGTTCGTCAATCGGAAATAGAACAGAATCTTTAATGAGAGTGCACAGAGTTCCTGCAAAACCATAATACCTCTGTGTACCCTGCGATTCCATATTGAGGGCAAGAATATATGATTTGTTATTTACTGTATGTTCAAGCTCAACATTTTCAGTAGATATTTGATTGTTTGATATAATGCGAAATTCTCTATCTTTATCATTATCCTTTTTGTAAAATCGCTCGGGATTTTCGAGAAAATCGTTAATGTCAGATATTTCAATAACTTCCTTTTTTATCAATATATTTGAGATATTAAAGTCGGCTTTTTTTAGGATTTGTACTAATGTTTTTTTGTTTTGGTCGTTGCTGAGTGTCTTTTTTAATTCTTTGCTGAGATTAGACTGAGGATTAATCAGCGTGTTCAAATAACCGCTAAACCAATTCAAAACATCTACAAATTCTTCAATATCTATATTTGTCTTTAAAAAGCCTCCCAAAACAGTATTGTTCCAAAGTGTGTTGTTTTCAAGAGTTTCTTCCGCGCTTTTTGAAATTTTTATTTTATTGCCAAATTCAATTTTCGTGAATTTATTTTGCAAATCTGTTGTACGTTTAAAAATATTGGATTTTTTTGGATTATAAGAATATAATTCTTCTCTGGTAATCGCTTCCTTATTTAATTCCACTTCATACAAATAGCGCACATCATTTTGAATAAATTCAATCTCAAAAACAGTATTTTGCCGTGGAGTGTTATCGTCAAAAAGAAACGGCTCGAAGTCAAACGTTTGTGTTTTTTGATTTTTAGGTTTTAAAACAAGAGTACGCAAAAAATCTAACGCTTTCAGGATTGTGGTTTTTCCCGAAGCGTTTGCACCATAAATCAACCCTAATTTTAGCAATCGCCGACCATTTGTATTAATTACATAATAATCTTCCAAATGTTCGGATTTGTCGGCTTCAAAAGAGAGAGTTTGTTTGTCTTTTATTGAGCCAAAATTCTGAATACTGAAATTTACAAGCATATCTTTGTATTTTTGCAATTAAATTGCAAAAATACAAAGATATTTCTAATTATGAAAGAATTAATATTTTATTTCTGCAAATTGCTTACAAAAATAATCACGTCCTAAAATTTTATGCCTCCTCTAATCGCAATCGAACTTGCCATTCCTGTTTGCTTCTCGGAATCATATACTCCATAATATGTATATTCTGCATTTTGTAAATTGAATCCAACAAGGAAATATAAACCAAGTTTATCTTCATTCAATTTGAAATCAATACCGAAAGCAGGTTCAATCATAAATCCGTATGTGTTTTTATTGGGGTTTTGTCCAACGTCAAAAGTATAACCCACATTAGCCAATAAAAAAGGAGAAATTTTAGTGTTGGTCAAATTTGCTTTGATTCTTGCGTATAGCGGTATTAGATATTTTCCATCTCTACTTTCATAAAAATCCCCTAATGTAGTCGATTGATAATATAAAGCATCTGTATAGCGAAATCCTACACCCATACCAAGCGAAAAATAATCGTTAAACCTATAACCATTAATCATTTCTATTTCGAAAGAACTTTTAGTAAATTTATCAAGTCCTATCGAACCTCCTAACTCTATTGATTTTTCATAACCAATTTGAGCTTTAACTGAAAACAATACACACATTAATAGTGCCATTAAAAATAACTTCTTCATATTCTTTAAATTTTTAGTTTTTGCCTCCACTTTATGGCTTTCGGCTACTCCGCTGAGCAGTGATTTGTCAAACTTGCCCATAACGGTTACGTATATGAAACGTTTGGCATTTCGAAGCACTTTCCTGTCAAGTTACAACAAATTTTAATACGAGTAAAACGCTTGATAAACCACTGACTGCCAAATGTTTTATATGCGATGTTATGGGCTTTTTATTCTTCATCCATCTTGTGCTTTGTCAAATCAGATTTTAAAAATAAACCTAGAAGCCAAACAATTACCGTCGTAATAAACAATGAAAGAATTATTTCTAATAGGTTGTTTAAAATATTATGAGAACAAAACAGAAACCTGTCATTTAGTATTAAAAACAACCAAGTTATTGAAATACAGAATGAAAACAAGAGTGTTACTTTAGATGTCGAAATATTAGCAGATTGCAAAGGATTCAATAAGTTATTTTCATTCTTTTTAACCGATTCACTAAAAACAGAATATACCGCATAATTATTTGATTCTTCCAGTTTTAGTAATTGGGCAGTCCAATGCTTGACCCAAAAATAATACCCTTTACATGATAAATGCCACAAAATACTGACAACATATCCAACAATTAGCAACCATAGTTTTGAAGAATTATTACAATCTCCCATACTGTAAAAACCCACAAAGATTGCAGCAACTGCAACGTAGTAATAAGTCATCCATTTGTTGAAATTTTCATAATGAAAATTTCTCGTATTAATAATTAAATTGTAGCGTTTTTGCTCAATACTAATGCTTTCGTCAGTATCACTCATATTTTTTGTTTTAAATTAATTAATTCGTTTTTGAATAGTTTGCTCTCCATCACTATCTTCTGTTACTAGTCG
>Ga0208195_1003433_pt1 | contig 13483 bp, 12 predicted proteins | sample AD_UKC077_MetaG_FD_184441 | JGI IMG/M metagenome (GOLD analysis project Ga0208195, IMG submission 184441) | Active sludge microbial communities of municipal wastewater-treating anaerobic digesters from USA - AD_UKC077_MetaG (SPAdes) (version 2) | ecosystem: Engineered > Bioreactor > Anaerobic >...
CCGCCTTCTCCCCGCTGACAAAGAAGGGAAGATCGCTGCCGACATGTTTTGCCGCCATACGGAGTTCTTCATCGCTGAGCCTGTTCTCCCGGGCAAGTTCCTGAAGGAACAGCAGGATAGCCGCTCCGTCGCTCGAACCGCCGCCGAGCCCCGCTTGAACGGGGATTCGCTTGGTGCAATGAACATGGAGAACACATGGAAGCGGACAGTACGTCTGGTAGGCCAAAGCCGCTTTGGTGATCGCGTCCTCTCCTGGCAGGCAGTACGCTTCGAGGCCGGTTACGACGATGGAGAAGTTTTCGCTCTGCGAAAGGGTTATCGTAAGGGTATCAGCTAAAGAAGTGGTCACAAAGAGGGATTGAATTGAATGGAGTCCACTTTGCTCGAGAGGCCCGACCGCTAAATGAAGGTTGAGCTTCGCCGGAGCAAATCGGACGATTTGCGTTTCCATACCGCCCAGAGTAACAAAGCATTACGGAACTGTCCAGTACAAGACTCAAAATCTCCTTGATAATGGCGCATATCGGCGACTACAGGTAGCGGTCAAATGCAAACATGTTCACGATGAAGGACCAAGTATGCGTGTAATGGTCAAAGCCGACGCCGATACCGAACGCCCGTTCCCGAGTGCGATAATACGATGCACCCAGTGAAAGCGGAGTCAGTCGCACAAAAATCTCTCCGAACGGCTTTCCTTCCGCGCCATTCCAGCCACCAAGATATCCCACTCCCAACAACGCGTTATAATAGAGCGGAGCTCTGTCCGGATCTTTGTAATAGTGCGGATTGACCAGACCGAAAGTAAGCGTTCCCACCGCCCCGATCCGATTTCCGATTCGCGGGGTCAGCTCCGTCAAGAACGCTCCCTGGACTTCAAGATTCGGAAGTATTCCCACACTGACCCCCACGCTTGCCGCCGAGCCGGTAATCGCCTTGGAGTTCCACGTCTCGAAAGAAAGAGCGACGGGAAGGGCAAAGAGGATCGAGCTTATCAGAATGATTAGTGCAACACCGATTATTCGCTTCACACAGTCTCCTAAAAGAAATAATGGGTGATCTCCAAAAGACGAAGAGCCCACGAGCGGTCATCAAGAAAGCGAAGACCCAGCACCTTGATCGTCTTTTCTCCAAAGAAAAACACAAACGGGTCGAATTGGCCATACCAATGATACTTCTCAAAGTTTGTAACGATTCCCCCCCTTAAGGCGATTCGCCACGTCGAGGGACGTCGAAACAGCATATGCTCAACATCAAGAGCACGGATTTCGATCGAAGTCTCAAAAAGGGAAGAAGGGTCGGAGAAGCCGAAGCTTGTCGTTCCTCCGATGCTGAGCCCCAAGCCGAAGGTTTTTCCCCAAAGCGGCTCAAAGTGGAGGTGAACACCGTAGTATTGCCCCGCTCGATCCTGGTAGCCGTCAAAGCTCAATCGATATCCCCCAAGCCAAGGAGCGCTGAAGAGCGCGCTTGGTGCAAGGAGCAATACCAGTAAAACCAAAAGTGATCGTTTCATGCCCTACCCTATGAACTGCATCAAGAAATTGAAGAAGAGATTATCCGGCCTTCGATGCGTTTTCGCTTCTTCCCGGTCGACGATCCGGCTGTGATCGATGATGAACGACACGTGCTCAAGCGCCTTTTCAGCGATCGCTTCATCATCGAAGAGGAAGCTGATCTCCCGTGAGAGGAATTGGGAACGCAAGTTATAGTTTGCCGACCCGAAAAGCGAATATCTCCCATCGGTGACCATCAGCTTGAGGTGAAGAAACGCATGATGCGGCCCGTCAAAGAGATACAGCGTGGCTCCTGCGTCAATTAAATCGGCCATTCCGTAGAACGCTGCTTTTTCATAGTGGACTTTCACCGCGTTCTCACTGAGAACGATATTCACCTTCACCCCCCGACCGGTCGCCTCTTTTATCCGGTTGATCAACTCTTTGGTCAAGAAGCTGTAGCCTTGAATCATCCACACCTCTTTCTGCGCTCCCAAGATGAGCGCATCGAAGAGATCGGTAACCGAGTCGCTGTCAAAAACGTAGTGGTCGCTGACGTAGACGGTTTTCGGCAAATCGTCTTTCGGCGGGACGGAAAAAGAAGCGCGGTCGATCGCCTGGACGCTGTAGCGCTGCCATGTTCGAACAAAGGAATCGATGAGCGCTTCAATCGCCCGAGGGCTTTGAATCTCCACCATCGAATCGATGTTTCCCGTTTCCGGGGGAATCATCAACGATGCTTCATTGAGATTGATGCCGCCGATTGCCAGATATTCGCCATCAAAAATCCAGATTTTTCGATGATCCCTGTCGAGAAGCAACGGAAGGAATGCCGCGTGGCTCACGCTCATCGGATTATATTCGGCGATCTTCAAGCCGATATCCCGGGCATAGTTGAACGCAGCGGGAACCACGTACTGAGTATGCGGAGTCAATTGAAAATAGGAAGAGGAATCGAGCAATACATATACCTCAACCCCTTCTTTCACCTTTTCAGCCAATGCATCCCATACTTCGTAACTTACTTCGTGGATATTGCCGAGGAAGACCGTAACAAGAATGTATTCTTTTGCTTCGGCGATTCGCTTCAGGGTATGAGCATTCCATTCCTGGCCGGTATTGAAGAGCGAGATGTCGCTTGAAGGATAAGCAGGCAGACCGCGATCGGTTAGATACGCAATCGGGTCGGGGATGATCTCCTGAGCTCGCCGCTCAAAGGTTTTTACGCTGGTACAGGAGATCAGCGTGAAGATTACCGGCAAAATAATGAGAGCGGTCATTCTCCTCATATGTAGCGACTATACCATACCTCTCTTGCATGGTGACAAGAGTTCTATTTGTGAAACACTCCCAGTTCATCCAATTGCGCCCGGACGATCCCCGCCCACCCTCGATTGGCCCGGGGATTGATCGGGCTTGGGTGAAGAATCGATCCGACGGTGATATCTTCAAATGCTTTGGCGACGGTAAGCAGTTTGCTTTCGGCATATTTCCCCACCCCGAGCGCAAAAACGGGATTCAACATCTCCAGCATATCATGAAGGTAGCTGTCGCAGATCGTTTCTAGAGCCATCCGCTCCCCCAAGCCGAGTCGATCGGGGGTAATGTTCTTGCCGGTGCTCCCTCGATCCACGAACACCAACGGGCAGTAATTGATGACGCCGATCGAACCTACAAGGTCTTGAGCATCGGGAAAATACTCTTGGATCAAGCCCCAAAGCCGTTGCCCGCTGATCTCCTTGCGCTGAGTCTCCAAACCGAAAATCGGGCGCTTCGGATGTTCAACCAACGGTTTTCCAATCGGCTCTTCAATCTGCAAATACCCTTTCATAACGGTTATTTCGCCAAAAGGGATTCCTGTCTGGGCCATACCGAACGGCCCGGGATTCATTCCCAGGAAAACGGTTTTCACCGGTTGGGAAAGATATCTCCTGAGATACGTTTCCATCATCGGCCAAGCATAGTCCAGAGGATTGTAAATATAACAATCACAACTGAAGCGCAATGAATCTACCTGATTGGCAAAATCCCTGGTCCGACGGACAACCGTATTACTGAATGAATTCACATCCCCCTCCTCCACCTTACGTTCAACAATGGCATAAAACGCCTCAAAGCTCAAGGCGACCCTTTTCACACGGTAGTGTTCTTGGACGATATATGGCTATTTCGGGGCTCTAGTACTTTTCTACTACTGCTCATCCTTTCGAGATGCAAGGGTTTGCATTCTTGACAAATACCTGTACTGCTGTAAACTCAGACTCAGGCGCCTTGCTAGTAGGTTTATACTAGTAGAGATGTAGGAGCGTGTAATGAACCATTCCTGGGATGTTCTGGATCGATATCGCGGCGATCTCTTTGAGGGAACGTGGCCTTCCGTTCTTGATTTGCTCTATTTGACGAAAGAGAAGTTTCCAAAGCGCAACGGGTTTACCGTGTTCAACCCCGAGCGCACGACGCTCATCTGGGAAACGGTGTGGTCGGAGGTTCAACGCCTCGGCTCATATCTGGTCGAAACGGGAATCAAAGAGAATGATAAGGTAATCATCAACGGAAAGAATTCCCCCGCGTGGGCGCTCTCTTACTTTGCCGTCTTGTGGGCGGGGGCGGTAGTCGTCCCTTTGGACAATCAAATGCCGATCGACCGCGTCCATGCCCTCTCCGAGTTTGTGGGAGCATCGTTCGTCTTCGCGGATGCGCATATCATCAAGCAGCTCGATCAAGAGGCGCTTTGGGTGAAGAGCCTGAAGGGAATCGTCTCCCTTACCAATCCCGTCGCCACCGCCGCTGCGTATACGACTCTTCGTCCGAAAAAGATCGTTGAACGTGTCAAACGCACCGAGAATGATTTGGCGGCGATTCTTTTTACCAGCGGAACGACCGGCAACGAAAAGGGGGCGATACTCACCCACGCCAACCTTGTCAGCGACGTGTTTCAGGCATGCGACGGAATCTTCCTTCAAATCAGCGAACGTGACGTTCTCTATGCCTTGCTTCCTCTTCACCATTCCTACAGCTGTACATCGGTTCTTCTCGAGTCGATCACCCACGGCTCCGAGTGCGTCTTCGGTCAAGATATCATCGTCAGCAAGATGATCAACGACATGAAGAAGGGTGAAATCACGGTCATCATGGGGATTCCTCTTCTCTACAACAAGATTCTCGCCGGGATGATGAAGCAGGTAAAAAAGAAGGGGGCTGCGACCTATGCCCTCATTCGGACGATGATGACGATCAATGGATTTTTCAAGAAGCATCTCAAATGGAATCTGCTCCGAAAATCGTTCGACAGCCTTCTGCTCTCCAAGCTTGGCCTGAACCACAACCGGATCTGCATCTGCGGAGCCGGTCCTCTCTCTCCGAAGGTATTCAAGCAATACCAGCAGCTTGGAATAGATTTTATCCAAGGCTACGGGTTGACCGAAGCCGCCCCGATTCTCACTCTCAATCCTGTCTCCCGCTTTAAAGTCGAATCGGTCGGATTGGTCTTCCCCCTCGTCGACATGATCATCGCCGACAAGGACGGCTCGGGGGTCGGTGAAGTTCGGGTCAAGGGGCCGAACGTGACTTCCGGTTATTACAACGACCCTGAGCATACCGCCGAACTCTTTGATGAAGAGGGATATTTGAAAACGGGAGACTTGGGGTATCTGGACAAGGACAACTACCTCTATCTGAAAGGCAGAGTTAAAAACATAATCGTTACCGAGGGAGGGAAAAATGTGTATCCCGAGGAGATCGAGGACCTCTTCCAGCTGTACGACCAGGTCGATCAGATTCTTGTCCGGGGCTATCAGGAGGATAAGGATCTACCCAGTGAGCTGATCGAAGCGGTGATCTATCCATCTTCGGAATACTTTGAAGGAAAAGAAGGTGATGTCCAAAAGGAGCTCGATCGGGTGATCGCGGAGGTGAATCAACAGCTCGTTGCATACAAGAAAATCACCCGCCTGACGATCATCGATAAGCCGATGGATATGACAAGTACCAAAAAGATCAAGCGGAACAAGGTGACTGTCTAGCGAAATCATGCTAGGATAGCGGTATGAAAACGCTCATTGCCAACGCCCTCGTCATCCCGATGGATCGTGAGGAGCGTTTCCTTATTGGAGACATCGGTCTTGATGGTCCCACCATCGCCTTCGTGGGAAGAAAAGATTCTTCGTTCGTTCCCGATCGGGTCATCGATGCTCAAGGATATATCGCCCTGCCCTCCCTGTACAACAGCCATACCCATCTTGCGATGGGGTTGATGCGCAACTACAAGGACAATGAACCGACGCTCCAGGCGTGGCTGAATGAAATCTTTCCCATCGAAAACAAGCTCGTCGCCGACGATATCCTTATCGCCAGCAGAATCGGTGTCATCGAAGCGCTCCAAAGCGGAACCGGTCACTTTCACGACATGTACTTCAAAGCGGAAGCGACCGCTCAAGCGGTCAGGGAAAGCGGGATGCGGGCCAAGCTGGGTCTTACGCTTTTCGGTGATCTGACGGATTCAAAAGCGCGCGTCGATCGATGGGACGCCAAGGTCCTTCCATCGATCGATGATTCGGTCACGTACTCGGTCGCCCCGCATGCGATCTACACATGTTCCGGGGAAACACTGCGCTTCGCCCATGATTTGGCCAAAGAACGGAGAGTTCCCCTTCATATCCATCTCAGTGAAACGGAGAAGGAAAACGATGACTGCCTTTCTGAGCACAACAAAACACCCCTTCAATACCTCATCGATCTGAACTTTTTTGATGGAGTTTCCGTTTTTCTTGCTCACTGCGTCCACCTATCCGAGGAAGATCAGAATCTCCTCAAAGAGCTCCCCGCCACGGTTATCCACAACCCTTCCAGCAACCTCAAGCTTTCAAGCGGAATCGCTCCGGTCGCCACCTATCTTGAAAAAGGCATTCCCGTCCTTCTGGGAACGGATGGCGCCTCGAGCAACAACAACCTCAACCTCGTCGAGGAGATGCACCTTGCAGCCCTTTTGGGCCGCCTCTCTTCAAAGGATGGAGTAACGCTGAAACCCTACCAGATTCTTGAGATGGCCACCTCCCGCTCCGCCAAGGCGTTTGGAATCAAGGGTGGAGTTCTTCAAGCGGGGTTCGAGAGCGATCTTATTCTCATCAACACCCGAAAAGCCCACCTCGCCCCCTTGAACGACCCCTTCAGCGCCTTGGTCTACAGTACTCAAGGAAGCGATATCGAGTATCTTTTCAGCCGAGGCGAGCTGCTTTTGGAAAAAGGACGACCGACCCGACTCGATCTTTCCTCTTCAATCGAGGCGATCGACAACGCTTGGGTGGATATCAAACGACGATAAGGAGTCAACAATCATGGATGAACGATTTGAAGCATTGCGCTTTGACGGCGAATCGCTGATTCTTCTCGACCAACGGGTTCTTCCCACCGAGGAGACATATCATCACTGTCACACGACTTCCGAGGTGGAGTTCGCCATTCGGGACATGGTTGTCCGCGGAGCCCCTGCAATCGGAGCCGCTGCGGCGTATGGTGTCTACTTTGCCGCCAAAGAGGCGAAAAATGAAAAAGAGTTCAATAATCTGTGCACGTTCCTTGGCAACGCCCGCCCCACCGCGGTGAATCTCGAGTGGGCGATTCGGCGGATGCAGGGCATCTATCAGGCAAACAAGACGAAGAGCAATCTGCTTGAACTTCTCCTAAAAGAAGCGCATGAGATTCGTGCTGAAGATATCGCCACCAACAAGGCGATGTCGAAGATCGGCAACGCGGTCGTTCCCCATGGGGCGACGATTCTCACTCACTGCAACACCGGAGCGCTCGCCACCGCCGGATGGGGAACCGCCCTCGGAGTGATCAAAGAAGCGTTCTACTCCAACAAGGAGATTTTCGTCTATGCGGATGAAACCCGCCCGCGCTTCCAGGGAGCTCGCCTGACCGCATGGGAGCTGATGGAAGCGAAGATTCCTTCCAAACTCATCGCCGACTCCACGGCAGCGACGCTTATTCGCGATGGCAAGATCGATCTTGTCATCCTCGGCGGGGATCGCGTCGCGGCAAACGGAGATGTGGCGAACAAGCTCGGAACGTTCATGCTCAGCGTCATCTGCAAGGCGTACGGAGTGCCCTTCTATTCCGTCGTTCCCGTCTCCACGATCGATTTCGACCTTGCGAGCGGTGATTTGATCCCGATTGAAGAACGGGACGGTTCCGAGATCACCCATGTCGGCGAAACCCAGGTCGCTCCGACGGGAATGGATGTCTATAACCCCGCCTTCGACGTGACTCCTCATCAGAACATCACCGGCATCATCACCGAACGGGGAATCATTTATCCGCCGTTCAAAGAGAACATCGCCCGCCTGAAACGAGGCGAACATCTTTAGGTTGTATAAGGATATACCTATAAGGTATCATAAGAAATAAGGAGATAGACAATGAAAAAAGAAGTAGCGTTTTATCGATGCAGACACTGCGGCAACGTGGCGCGTAAAGACTATGATAAAGGTCCCAAGCTCGTATGCTGCGGTGAAGAGATGGTTGTGATGAAAGCGAATACCCAGGATGCCGCCCAAGAAAAGCACGTCCCCTTCGTGAAGATCGACGGTAATCGGCTGACGGTCAACGTCGGCAGCGTCGATCACCCGATGGTTGCCGAGCACCACATCGCCTTCATCTATGTTGAAACGAAGAACGGCGGTCTTCGCGTCGATCTTCCCGTCAATGCCAAGCCCCATGCAACGTTCACGATCGATGCGAATGACAAAGCGATTGCAGTGTATGAATACTGCAATCTCCACGGGCTTTGGAAGTTCGTGCTTTAAGATCGCGTCAGCAACCCGAAGAGCTTGGCTTCAAGAGCCATCAAAGCAGGGTCATGAACATCCCTCGCAATGCGGGGGATGTTTATGTATTCATCCATCCATGGTTCATGGGGATCGCCTAAACAAAGAACCCGATCACCGATGAGGATCGCTTCCTTGGTATCATGGGTGACAAAGATCGTGGTTCGCCTCTCCTCTTCCCAAAGGGTAAGAAATGCTTTGATGAGGTGCATCCTGAGGCGGATATCCAAGCTTTGGAACGGTTCATCCAGCAACATCAGTTCCGCCGGATGGGCGAACGCCCGGGCAATCGCGACTCGTTGGCGCATTCCTCCGCTGAGTTCGTGGGGATAGAGATGAAGGCTCTCCTTCATCTCTGCAAGTTCGAGATAGTGAAGGGCGATCCGATTTCGCTCTTCCTGTTCATAGAACGCCCGCAACGTCACCTCGACATTCGCCCATACATTCACATGAGGAAGGAGCCTCGGTTCCTGAAAGAGAAAACTCACCTTCCCTTCATCTTTTTCCACCGTTCCGCTGTCCGGCTCGATAAGACCGGCGGCCAAGCGCAAGAGCGTCGTTTTCCCCCCGCCCGAAGGGCCGACGACGCTCATGATCGTCTTCGGATCGAGAGCGAAGGAGAAGCGGTCGAAGACGATATGACCGCCATACGCCTTAGAAACGTTTGAGAAGCGCATCGACCCTCCTTCGCTGTACGGTTGAACGAGTCCTGACCACCAAAGACACGACTCCTTCAAAGAACAGATCTCCCAGCGCCGTGAGCGCAATCGCAATCAGCGTCCAGGAGAGCACCACATCGGTCTGAAGCTGGACTTGGGCAAGCTGCATCCGCGAACCGACTCCATAGCGAGGCACGGTGAGCACTTCGGAAGCGATGACCACTTTCCAGATCATCGATAAGGTGGCCTTGCTTCCGGCGACGAACCACGGGGCGAGGGATGGCAGGGCGCAGTAGAAAAGTTTTGCCTTTGGCGGGATATCATACAGATCGCACATCTCGCCTAGGTTGGGATCCAGTTGCCTCACCCCGTGTTCGATTTGGAGATACATTACGGGGAATCCCATCAAAAATGCGGAAAACAGCGGCACGCTTCCACTGGAGAACCAGATGAACGCAAGGAGAATCACGCTCATCACCGGTGTCGCCTTGAGAGTGGTTACAAAGGGCTTGAGAATCAGAGAAACCGTTTGATTGCGTCCGCCAATCAGACCGAGCACCGTGCCGGAGATGACGATGATGATAAAGGAACGAAGGGCTCGGAGAATCGTGGCAAGCAGATTGAGCGGAAAAGAAGGGCCGCCGGCAAGGAATCCTAATGCACGAAAGATCGGTCCGAGCGACGGCATGATCACGGGAATATCCACGCTCTTTGCAATCCCTTGCCAGAGCAAGAGAAGACCAAGCGAAGAGAAGAGGAGAATCAGATTCCGCTTAGTCCTGTTCATCAAATCTCCTATAGATACAATTCATCTCCAGGCACGCTGCCGCCGATTGAAGAAGGATCGAGGCTATACAGCTGCTCGAAGTAGAACGTTACCGCGTCCTTCGCTTCACTTGCGGATTCATATACCAGATTACAATGAGGAATCGCGTTTTGAGCAAGCGTTTTGGCCATGATTCCGAGATCTTCGATTTTTTGAGCCGCCAAGGCCGGATTGCCGTTTACCCAATCCACGGAATTCTTGTAGCCGGCAAGCACTCTTCTAAAACTCGAGGGATAGGTCGAGGCGAACTTCTCGCTTACCACAAGAACACTCATAGGGTATGTTGCGCTTCCGGTCAATTCGGCGTACAACGCTTGGACATCCAAGAGCTGAGCGGCTTGCGGGCTCCGGTCAAGCACCATCGAGACGAACGGCTGCGGCAGGAGCGCATAGTCGACCTTGCCGGCGATCAAAAGCTGAGCCAATTGAGCGGGCGCGGCCACGGAGTAATCAAAGAAGATATCCTTTCCTTCGACAAGGCCCGCCCATGCAAGAAGCATCCGCGCCATCTGGTCGGGGGTGGATCCCGCTCCGGGAAGATGGAGCGTCGCGCCATACAAGTCCCGGACATCCATGCCGCCTTTCGAGGAGATCAATGAAAGCATTCCGTTGCCGATGACCGCGGCGAGGCGAATCCCGACCCCTTTGTTGTAGAGGTTCGCCGCGACGTTCGTCGGAAGAGCCGCCATATCCAGCTCGCCGTTTGCCAATCGAGCGATCACCTCGTTCGGAGAGGGAAATACTTCGATATCGATATCCGGTTGATCCAGCCCGGCTGACGAAAAGCCGGTGGGACCGGCCATCACGCCAAGACGGATCGTTCCCGGATCGGCTTCTTGAATCGGCTGGCCGAAGAGACCAATGGTAACCGCTAATATCACAACAAGTATGAATGCATACTTTTTCATGTCAATCTCCTTCTTATCGTTCAACGATAACTCTGAAGTACCGTTTCTTCCCGCTTCTCAGGATCAGCTCATCATGTTCATCAAGGAACGACGAGTCAATCAGCGCCCGAGGATCGTCAACTTTTTGTTCACCGATCCACGCTCCCCCGCCTTGGACAAGACGGCGGGCTTCGCTGTTCGTTGACGCCAAGTCGGTGCGGGCGAAGAGTTCGAGCACTCCGATACCTGCTTCCAGCTCGCTCATGGCGATGGTGATCGAAGGCATCCCTTCCCGGTTTTCGACAGTGTCGGCTTTGGAGCCGAAGAACGCCAAAGCGGCACTCCGGGCTTTATCTGCTTCTTCTTCTCCGTGAATGATCTTCGTCTGCTCATAGGCTAGACGCTCTTTCGCATCGTTGATATTCACTCCCTCTTTCTCGTACGTCGCGATCTCTTCCAACGAGAGGAATGTGAAGAGTTTAAGGAACCTGATCGTATCCTCGTCGTTGACGTTTCGCCAGTACTGGTAAAAATCATAGGGGCTGTAGAGCTCGGGATCCAAGAAGACCGCTCCCTTTTCACTCTTACCCATCTTATGCCCGTCGGCGCGGGTAATCAAGTTGAAGGTAAGGCCGAAGCATTCCGGACCGCCCATCTTTCGAATCAGCTCGACTCCGCTGACGATATTTCCCCACTGATCATCCCCGCCCACCTGGAGGCGGCAATCATGCTCTTTGTTGAGGATGTAGAAGTCATATGATTGAAGCAGCTGGTAGTTGAACTCGATGAAGGAGAGTCCCCGTTCCAACCGTTGCTTGTACGCTTCAAAGGAGAGCATGCGGTTGACCGAGAAGTGGCGGCCGATCTCCCTGAGAAAATCGATGTAGTTGAGCTCGGTAAGCCAATCGGCGTTATTGAGCATCATCGCCCTGCCCTTCCCTTCCCCGGGGTTTTCGGAGAAATCGACAACGGTCTGAAGCTGGGATTTCATCGATTCGCTGTTGGAGAGGATCTCTTCTTTGCTGAGCATCTTGCGCATTTCGCTTTTACCGGAGGGATCCCCGATCATGGTGGTTCCCCCGCCGACAAGAGCGATCGGCTGATGCCCCGCCTTTTGCAGGTGATGAAGGGCGAAGAAAGGAACCATATGACCGATATGAAGGCTTTTGCCGGTCGCATCCACCCCGACGTACATCCGAATCGATTCCTTATCCATCAAGTCGCTCAACCCTTCCAGGTTGGTGCACGCTTTGATAAATCCCCGATCAAAGAGGGTTTGCAGGGCACTGTTCATCTTACTTCTCCACTCGCTTATAGTTCTTGTTCGCTTCCTTGATCGCCGAAACGATCTCATCCGTTCCAATGCGTACCTGCTCCATCGAATCACGATAGCGCAGCGTCACCGTCTTATCCTCCAGGCTCCGATAATCCACGGTGATGCAATAGGGGGTTCCAATCTCATCCATGCGGCGATAGCGGCGCCCGATCGCTCCGCTGACATCAAAGAAGGTGGTGAACTCTTCGCGGAGGGAGAGCTCCAGCTCTTTTGCAGCTTCGGCGATTCCGTCCTTCTTCACCAACGGAAGCACGGCGACCGTCACCGGAGCGACATTCGGGTGGAAGCGCAGAACCGTCCGCGTTTCTCCGTCCTCCAGAGTCTCCTCCTCATATGCGTCGCTGAGCGCCATGAGCACGTTACGGGTCAAGCCGGCGCTGGTTTCCACCACGTATGGGATATAGCGTTCATTGGTCGCCGGATCGAGGTACGTCTGATCCTTTCCGCTGAATTCCTGGTGCTGGGAAAGGTCGTAGTCGGTCCGGTTGTGCACCCCTTCCAGCTCTTGCCATCCCATCGGGAAGAGGTATTGGATATCGTACGCATCCTTGGCGTAGAACGCCAGCTCATCCTTTCCGTGCTGATGCCAGCGGAGGTGGCTCTTCCGAATTCCCATCTTCTCGTAGAACGCGAAACGCTGGGTTTTCCAATACTCGAACCACTCATCGTCCGTACCGGGGGCGCAAAACCACTGCATCTCCATTTGTTCGAACTCGACGGAACGGAAGATGAAATGCCGGGTGGTGATCTCATTGCGGAACGCTTTTCCCACTTGGGCGATTCCAAAGGGGATCTTTACCCGGGAGGATGAGACGATGTTCTTGAATTCGGTGTAGATTCCCTGGGCGGTTTCAGGACGCAGGTAGATCAAGGAGCCGGCATCACTGGCTGCTCCGATATGCGTGGAGAACATCAGATTGAAGTTTCGCGGTTCGGTGAAGGAATCTTTGTTTCCGCACACCGGACACGCTGAAGCAAGATCGATCTGGTCGGTTCGGAAACGGCTCTTGCAGTTCTTACAGTCAACCATCGGATCGCTGAAGTTCGCTACGTGTCCACTGGCTTCCCAGACGCGGGGGTGCATGAGGATCGATGCGTCCAGCCCGACGATGTCCTCGTGGATCTGGGTCATCTCCTTCCACCACAGATCGCGGATATTGTTTTTCAGCTGCACTCCGAGCGGTCCGTAATCGTAGGCGCCGTTCAAGCCGCCGTAGATCTCGCTCGATTGGAAGACAAATCCCCGCCGCTTGCTGAGTGATACGATTTTCTCTAACGTAACTTCTGCCATATTATTCAATTCCTTTCTTCAGCACGTTCAGTGCGTCTTGTATTCGATTCATCGTGTGTTCAAAGCCGAGAAGCTCGATCGAGTCGAAGAGGGGCAAACTGACCGTACTGCCGGTAATCGCAACCCGAAGGGGTTGAAACACTCCATTGACTTTTACCCCGAGATCCTTT
>Ga0208195_1003459_pt1 | contig 13417 bp, 11 predicted proteins | sample AD_UKC077_MetaG_FD_184441 | JGI IMG/M metagenome (GOLD analysis project Ga0208195, IMG submission 184441) | Active sludge microbial communities of municipal wastewater-treating anaerobic digesters from USA - AD_UKC077_MetaG (SPAdes) (version 2) | ecosystem: Engineered > Bioreactor > Anaerobic >...
GGGTGGACATCAACAGCAGCCGACAATCGATGAACTGCCCCGAGCTCCTGGAGGAGGAGGCGCACCACCTCATCGATGCGGCGTGGGCTCTGGTGGCCCACGAGAAGCTGGGCGGCCACAGAGAGGAGTGGGGACTCTTCAGCAGAGACAATCCCTTTGCAGGGCGGAGCCTCTCAGATCGGATCGCCCTCTATGCCCAGGTGGGCAGGGCGATGGATCCGAGCGACCCGCCATCGATCATCGGTATATTCGAGGAGTTGGTATGAACGTATTCAGCACACAGCTGGAGAGGGAGATCGCCCCGCTGCTGCGGGGTCTGACCTTCGACGGGAAGAAGGGTTTGATCGTCCGCCGCAGCGACGGCAAGGCGGTGGATTTGAACCTCGGCTCGGTGAGAGCGGGGGATTCGATCGCGGAGGCGGTGGGACGGTGGAGCGCTCAGCTTGACGACTACACCAAGGCCCATCGGCTCTATCCGGCGGTCATCGGCTTTGAGGAGCCGAAGATCCAGTTTGGATTGGGGACCAACTGGGATGAGGCGGTCCGCGCCGAGGGGGTGAGCATGGTCGTCGGCCTTCCCGCCTCCTTCACGCGCGACGATGTGGTGCGCGACTGCGTCGCCGTCGTCACCGGTGGGGCGCAGGGCTTTGGAGAGGGGATCGTCCGCTCTCTGGTCGAGCACGGTGCCTTCGTCTGGATCGCCGACATGAATGAGGCGGGCGCCACGGCACTCGCCGATGAGCTGAACCATGAGGCGTGCATCACGGTGGCCAAGCCGGTGAAGGTGAATGTCACTGATGAGGCGTCGGTCTCCCGGATGATGGAGACGGTGGTGGATGAGTGCGGCGGGGTGGATCTCTTCATCTCCAACGCCGGGGTGCTGCGCAGTGGATCGGTGAAGACGATGAGCCTCAAGGACTTTCAGTTCGTCACCGACGTCGACTACACCGGCTTCTTCATCTGCACCAAGTTCACCTCCCCCGTGATGGCGCTGCAGAACCTCCCCTCCGGAGCCTACTACAGCGACATCATCGCCATCTCGAGCAAGAGCGGGCTGGAGGGGTCGAACAAGAACGGCGCATACGCCGGTGCGAAGTTCGGCACCATCGGGCTCACGCAAAGCTTCGCCCTCGAGTTGATCGAGGACAATATAAAAGTGAACGCCGTCTGTCCGGGGAACTTCCTCGATGGCCCGCTCTGGTCAGATCCCGAGAAGGGCTTGTTCGTCCAGTATCTGGAGGCGGGGAAGGTCAGCGGGGCAAAGACGGTGGAAGATGTGAGACGGGCCTATGAATCGAAGGTGCCGATGGGTCGGGGGTGCAATACCCTTGACGTCATGAAGGCGATCCTCTACATAGTCGAACAGACCTATGAGACTGGACAGGCGGTCCCGGTGACCGGCGGCCAGGTAATGTTGAACTAGGAGAATAGCAATGAAGACACGTGCAGTACGGCTCTACGGGGCCAATGACTTGAGGCTCGAGGAGTTTGATCTGCCAAAGATCAAAGATGATGAGATTCTTGCGAAGGTCGTGACCAACTCGATCTGCATGAGCGACTACAAGGCGGTGCAGCAGGGAGCGGCGCACAAGCGCGTCCCCAAGGATGTGGACAAGAAGCCGGTCATGCTCGGCCATGAGTTCTGTGGAGAGATCGTCGAGGTGGGAGCGAAGTGGCGGGACAAGTTTGAGGCGGGGATGAAGTTCACCATCCAGCCGGCGCTCAACTACAAGGGGAGCCTCGATTCCCCCGGATACTCCTACCAGTACATCGGCGGCAACGCCACCTACGTCATCATTCCCCAGGAGGTGATGGAGCTCGATGCACTCTTGCCGTACTACGGGGACGGGTACTTCCTCGGGTCGCTCGCCGAACCGGTGAGCTGTGTGGTGGGGACCTACCATGCGATGTACCATACGACCAACGGCAGCTACGTGCACCACATGGGCATCGTCGAAGGCGGAAATATGGCGATTCTCGCCGGGGTGGGGCCGATGGGCCTTGCGGCCATCGACTATGCGATCAACAACCCCGACCGCAGGGCGGGCAGGATCGTCGTCACCGACATCGACCAAGCGCGCCTCGACCGGGCGGCCGAGCTCTATACCGTCGCGCACGCCAAGAAGAACGGCATCGAGCTGACCTACCTCAATACCAAGGATTGCACGGATCCGGTCACCACCTTGAAGGATCTTACCGGTGGGGTGGGGTACCACGATGTATTGGTCATGGCACCGGTGAAAGCCCTCGTCGAGCAGGCCGATGCGATCCTCGCCCGGGACGGGTGTCTGAACTTCTTCGCTGGTCCGGAACGTACCGACTTCAGCGCGAGCATGAACTTCTACAACGTCCACTACGCCTCCACCCACATCGTGGGAACCAGCGGCGGGAACACCGACGATATCCGCGAGTCGCTGACCTTGATGGAGCAGGGCTTGCTGAATCCAGCGGGATTGGTGACCCATATCGGAGGCATCTCCGCGGTGGCCGAGACGGTCTACAACCTGCCGAAGATCCCCGGTGCGAAGAAGCTGATCTACACCCACCTCGACTTCCCGTTGGTGGCACTCACCGACCTGGCCGAGAAGGGGAAGGAGAACCCGGTCTTCGCCGAGCTGGCTACCTTGGTGGCGAAGCATGGCGGGCTGTGGAATGCAGAGGCGGAGACATACCTGCTGACTCACTGCACAGAACGCATCAAGGAGTAGGGTGATGAAGAAGCACATAGCCATCGACTTGGGCGCCTCCAACGGGAGGGTCCTGGTAGGGGATCTGCGGGAGTTCGAGGTCGTTCACCGCTTCGTGACGGAGAACGACCAGATCCTCGGTGAGTTCTATTGGGATATCCAGAGTCTCTTTCGAGAGATCAAGGTCGGGTTGAAGAAGGCCTTCGACCAATACCGGGACCAGATCGCGTCGATCGGGATCGATACCTGGGGGGTGGACTATGTGCTTGTCGATCAGAAGGGTGCGTTGGTGTCGCTCTGCTATCACTACCGTGACAGCCGTACCGACTCCATGATCGAAGAGGTCAGTGCAAAACTGGGAGGGAGAGAGCCGCTCTACGAAGCGACCGGCATCGCCTTCCAGCCGTTCAATACCCTCTACCAGCTCGCCGCGATGCAGCGTGACCGAAGGGAGGCCCTTTCGGCCGCCCACCGCTACCTCGCCGTGCCCGACCTCTTGGCGTACTGGCTCACCGGCGTGATGAAGAACGAGCGTACCCATGCTTCGACGACCCAGCTCTACGACCCCCGAAAGAGAAACTGGGCATGGCCCATCATCGATGCCATGGGCTTTGAGCGCTCGCTCTTCGGCGAGATCGTCGACAGCGGTACAATCCTCGGCCCCCTCACCGATGCGGTCGCCCACCAGGTGGGCGCCCCCAAGAGCGTGGTGGTCATCGCAAGCGGAGCCCACGACACCGCCAGTGCCGTCGCTGCGGTCCCGGCGGCGAACGGGGAGACCCCGCTCTATATCTCCAGCGGGACGTGGTCGCTGCTCGGCGTCGAGCTGCCTTCTCCGTTGACCGGAAAAACCGCCATGGAGAGTGGGTTCACCAATGAGGTGGCCGCTAGCGGCAACATCCGCTTCTTGAAGAACATCATGGGGATGTGGATCCAACAGGAGTGCGTCCGCCATTGGGAGCATGAGACGGGGGCGAAAATTTCTTGGAAGGAGCTTGATGAGGAGACCGTCGCCGAGAGTGCCTACCAGGGGTACATCGACGTCAACGATCTGGTCTTCCTCAAGCCCAATACCCATGACAACCTGATGGTCGACCGCATCACAGCGTGGTGTGAGGCGCATGATCTGCCAGCCCCGGCATCCAAAGGCGAGTTCATGGTGGCCATCTACCGTGGCCTTGCCCGGGCGTACAAGGAGGCCATCGCCGACCTCGAAGAGGTCATCGGGAGCCGTTTTGAATCCCTCTACATCATCGGTGGGGGGTGCCAGAATGAGATCCTCGACCAGTGGACTGCCGATGAGACCGGCCTGACGGTCTACGCAGGGCCGGTGGAGGCCACCGCCTTGGGCAACTTGATGATCCAGGCGTGGGCTGTCGGTGAGATCGCAAGCCTCCAAGAGGGGAGGGATCTGATCCGAGACCTACAGAAGGTGAAGGTATTCAAGCCGTAGCCATACCCATGAGTACACCAAGAGGAGACTGGTTTATCAGTATTTTCTTTGCCATTACAGTGTGAGATGGGTGTACCACGCCTCAATTCTTGGGTGTTTTCGGCCCATCATATGGGTTGACTATGGGGAGAATGCTTATCACAGTAGATGTACAAGGTTAGGGGTAACAATGAGTGATTATCTATTTGCACGACCGAGTTTATTGGAAGGTATTGCGAGAAACATCGATTTATTCGGAACACTGAACGAGTATAATACCCTCCCTTTTCCCATTGATGCCGGTCTTCAAGCCCACTACAATGATATAGCGTGCCTGCAGAAGGACATGTCTTACGCAGTCCATGAGGTCATAGGTGGGTACAAGAGTAAAGAAAGAACGTAGACAAGAAAAATCTACGATGCCAAACAATCCATTACCGAACAGCAAGAAGGGGGTGCGGACAAAAAGTTGGACTTTCTATGATGCTAGACCAAGACTCCTGCGATACTCAAGAGGGCTCCTTCCCCCCAAAGACATCTTGATCCGTTTTTCATTATACCAATAGATGTAATCGTCAAGCAGTGCGCAAAACTCCTCGATCGATACCCCAAACCAAGAACGTGTATAAAACATCTCATTCTTCAGTCGGCCGAAAAAACCCTCACATGCCGAATTGTCTGGCGAGCATCCTTTCTTGGACATCGACCGCACCAAGCCGGCGTTATCCATTCTTTCGATCCAGCCGGGCCAACGATAATGACATCCCCGGTCGGTGTGCACCAATGGGCGCTCCCCAGCCTCCAGTGTTCCTACAGCCGCATCCAGCATCGAGTTCACCATCTCGGCATTGGGGCTCGGCCCACGGGTCCAGGAGATGACGTAGCCGTCAAAACAGTCAACCATCGGAGAGAGGTATACTTTCCCGGCGGGAATGCTGAACTCGGTGATGTCGCTCAACCATTTCTCATTGGGGATCTCGGCATGAAAATCACGATTGATGATATTTTCAACCTCAGGGCTGAGCTCCCCCTTGTACGAGCTGTATTTCCTTCTCTTCACGGACGGGACGACAAGGTTCTCCTCGTGCATGAGACGAAGAACCACCTTCTCTGAAATGGTGCTCCCATTGGATACCAGGACTGCATGCAGCCGGCGATACCCATAACACTGCCGGTTCTCGGAGAACGCTTTTCTCAGGTCATTCCTGGCAAGTTCATACTTATCTATCCCCATGGCATGGTGTTGGTAGAAGTAACTGCTCTTTGCCATGTGCAGCGAAGACAGCAGTTGCTTCAGGGGATACCTGCCTGTAAGGGCATCGATAATCATGGCTTTCTCTCGGTTTGAGAGTGTATCGATACCGATGCCCTTATCTTTTTTTAGGATTTCGGCCGCCTTTTCAAGGATGTCCATTTCCATCTGGAGCCTCTGCACCTGCTTCTGCAGCCTGTCCCGCTCCTCTCTCAGTTCGGTGCATTCGGCTCTCAGGCCGATCTCTTGGTCCGATGGAGCCGTTGCCGGTTCTTCTCCTGGTGATTTCTTCCTCATCCCGGGGTTGTCTCCCTCCCCAAGCAATTGCCGTTTCCACTGGTGGACCGTGCTGCGGGTTACCCCAATCTCTGCTTGAAGCTGCTTGGCGGTCTTTTCCCCGGATGCAACGGACACCACGGCATCCATTTTTTGCTTGTCCGTGTATTCTACAACAGCCTTGCCTCTTCTCAAAGGGTGGTAATCTGCAGGAAGATCCTCATGCACCCATACCCCCAGAAGCTGCCTGCAAGGATACCCGAGGGCTCTGGCCGTACGAGCCAGGCTTCTGCCATGCTCCTTATAATACTGAACGGCAACTGCCCTCTGCTCTGCTGTATATACCAGCCGGTGCTTTACGTGCAGGTCTCCTCTCTCAAGATACTCCAGATACCACGCCTTGAGCGTCTTGATATCTGGATATCCAAGCTCTCTGAGGACCGCACTACCACTCTTGTCAAACTTTATGTACAGTTCAACGGCTCTCTTCTTCTGTTCGTATGAATACATTCCCTTCTCCTTGTTGAGTCCAGGAAAATGTCTTCACCCCCATCGAGGCAAACCAGATTTTTCAGCTCACCGATCTTCGCTTCCTCGTCGATGCACGGCTCTTTGAGCACGCCGAGCGCTACCTTCTCAACAGAGCAGATCAGATTGACGGCGGCCAGTACTACTCTCTGCTTTCACTGGCAGAACTTTTGCTCTTCAACGACCGCCTGCTCGCCTCGACGTTGCTCTACCGCAAACTGCTCGAGTCGATCCTCCGGCGAGGATATTCCAAAGCCTACGGCTATGGGGTGGAGTATCTGTGTATCTTGGACGATCTTGACATGAGGATAGGGGAGTGGGGAGGCCTTGAAGAGCACAGCGCCTTCAAGACGACCCTCCAAGAGGAATATCGCCTGAAGAGGAGCTTCTGGGCACAGTACACACACGAGCAGGAGCGTGCGGGTGGAAGAGCATAGTCTGGTGAAAGCATAGAGAGAAAGAGTGCTCCGTGTCGAAATGAGAGATGATCTCCCCATCGATGATTGACCTTGTACGTGTACCTTGTAATACGGCGGAGGCCTCTGTGTTGAAATGATTTTTCACGAATGAATCAGCGCTCTTTCGTCCCATCAAGAACCGTCAAGACTGCGTATACCGTGTTCACTGGTGAATTTGAGATTCTGGTTCTCTCCAGCACCGTCACTAGATCAGCATCCTGCCATGGTCGAGGGCGTAGAGTAGGCCCTTGAAGAGGGGGAAGCTCTGGATGGCGTGCTCCACCTCCATCTTGTAGCGGTTGATCTCATACTCCACCCGCTTGATCTTGACGTTCATCACCCCCTTGTCGAGGGTGAGCAGCGCCCAGCTCGGGCGGGTGTCGCCGTCGAAGGAGTAGCCGACGGCTCCCGGGTTGATGAATCGGATGCCCTCACGGGAGAAGTCGGCCGGTACATGGGTATGGGCGCTGAGCACCACATCGACCTTCTCGGAGGCCAACCGCTTGGACAACAGCGGGGCGAACGGCTTGCGCTCAAGCAGGCACTCGGTATTGGAGTAGGGAGAGCCGTGACAGGCGAGGAAGGAGATCCCCTCAAGGTCGAGGCGTTCACTCTCCTTGAAGGCGGCGACATCTGCCTTCGCCCCGTCGCGCAAGCGTATCGCCGAGTATTTATAGAGCTTGAGCAGCTGCTCATCGTCTTTGTTCTTGACCGTGAAGGAGGGGATCTGCTCCAGGTATTCATCGCTGTTGCCCTTGATACAGACCAGCGGTTTTGTTTCCATCAATAAATCATAGCAGAGTTGGGGATCGAGACCGTTGTATACCAGATCACCGAGAAAGATGAACTGATCGACATCTGATGTCTTCACATCGGAGAGCACTGCCTCCAATGCACGAAGATTTCCATGAATGTCTCCAAGTACAGCTACTCTCATCCCATCCCTCCTGTCATATGTATACCAACACTGTAACACACCAAATGAGGCAATTAAACCACCCCTTGGCCAAGAAACGAAAGAAAAAGCACTTCCGATTGCCAATCTTGGCCGAAGTCCGGTATGCTCACTGCAGCAGGTGGAGGCAGGGGATGGAGAAGCGGTGGGTGTATGGTCTGCTGAAGAAGGAGCCGGTGCTCATCATCTCCGTATTCCTCGCCCTCGCCTCCATGATCGTGGTTCCTCCCAGTGCCCTGTACGCCGCCTCTATCGATTGGCAGACCATTGCCGTGCTCTTCGCCCTGATGCTCATCGTCTCGGGGCTTGAACATCACCGCGTGCTCAAGGCCCTCTCCGACGCACTGCTCACCGTCACCGCCGATCTTCGAGGGGTTGCCTTCTCCTTGGTGGCCCTGACCTTCTTCTCCTCGATGCTCATCACCAACGATGTGGCCCTCATCACCTTCGTCCCGCTCACCATCATCGCCTTCACCGGAAGCGGTGAGGAGCGCTCCCTCATGTACGTCATCATCTTGGAGACCATCGCCGCCAATGTCGGCAGTGCCCTCACCCCGGTGGGCAACCCCCAGAACCTCTTCTTGTACAACCACTACCGCCTCTCCGCGATGACCATCGCACGGGTCATGCTCCCGTACGTCGTCTCCGCTCTGATCCTGCTCACCCTCTTGCTCCTCGCGGTTCCACGGACAAAGAGCCCAAAATCTGGGCCCGCTACCGAAAGCGAAGCGCTCTCAGCCCTCCAGGTCACCCGCTACCTCGCCCTCTTCGCCGTGGCGATCGCCACGGTCTTTCACCGCATCCCCTGGCCCCTCGGGGTAACCATCGTTGCCGTAGCCAGCGAGAAACGTCTCTACCGAACCGTCGACTACTCCCTCTTGGCCACCTTCATCGCCCTCTTCATCCTGGTGGGAAACCTCTCTTCCCTCCCGTCTGTCGAAACGTTCTTTGCAGAGCATCTGAAGGGAAGGGAGTTCTTCCTCTCCCTCGCTCTCAGCCAAGTGCTCTCGAACGTGCCGGCGACTCTGCTCCTCTCCCAATTCACCGACAACGCCCTCGAGCTGCTCAAGGGGGTGAACGTCGGTGGCTGCGGCACCCTTATCGCCTCGATGGCATCAGTCATCTCCTTCCGCCTCTTCAGCACGCACACTGAGGGAAAGACGCTGCGCTACCTGTTGTTGTTCTCCCTCCTCAACATCCTTTTCCTCCTCCTCTTCATCACCCTCCACCGCTTCTTCTGATGGGCCGAGGAGCGTCAAGATGGTGCGCTCCTGGGCGAGGGCGACACTCTGGAGGCCACGTTCGCTCAGGTGCGTATAGAGGTCGGAGAGGCGGACGCTGCTATGCCCGATGGTGAGGCGCAACAGGTGTTCGTCGATGGAGCCCCTGAGCAGGGTGTTTGCCATATGGCGCAGCGAGTGGAAGCTGATGTTCCGCTCCTCAATTGCCCGCTCATCGAGCACACCTGACCGAACCAGCTCCTCCTTGAAGCGACTGCTGAAGTAGTGGCTGGAGACAAAGCCTCCGCCGCGCTTGCTCCAGAAGACGAGGTGATGCTCACTCTCGTACGGATTCTCCGCTGCCAGCGTCTCCAATGCACTGATGAGCCAGAGAGGGCAGGGGACATGGCGGGTGATCTTGCCCTTCGGTGCCTTCAGCCCTGCCTGGTCGGCATACGCCTGGTCGACGACGATCATGTCGCCACAGAGCGCATCGACTCTCAGCGCCCGAAGCTCCCCGCTGCGCATCCCCGTCACCAAGGAGAGGAGGCAGGCGAGATAGATGCGCTTCTCGCTCTCCTCCTTGGCGTATTGCAAAAAGCGTGCGGTCTCCTCCTCAGTCAGGATTCCCCGCGCCTTGTGCATGACATCAAGGTGCTTCAACTCCAATACTACAGACGGGGAGAGCTTGCCCCTCCGTTGTGCTTCCCGAAGCGCTGCGATCACAGCGGTCATGATCACATTGATGGTGCTGTGAGAAATTTCCCCGCTCTCCACCAGAGAGAACTGCCAATCTTCAACCATGCCAAGCGTTACTGCAGATAGTAACAGATTTGGATTAATATGCTTCAAAAGATGGTTTTTGATCAAATTTTGCCGGGTATGGACATAATCTTTGCCGATGCTTCCCACAGAGAGGAGATTCCGCCGCTTGATATACTCGCTCTCCTCCCAGCTGTAGAACTCCACCAGATACTCGCGCATGAGGATTTTCTCATCACGATCGAAGATCAACCCAGCCTCCAAAGCTTGTTGGCAGATACGGATAGCCTCGTCACGACGACTGATCGGCTTATCGCTGAAGATCCCCAGTCGGGTGCGCAGCCGTTCGACGCTCTTCTTGTTGGTCCGCTTCCCGCTCTCCGGATCGCGGAACAAGGCATAGAAATACACGCGTTCGTTCTGTCGAATCCTGCAGAGCGTGAATGGGGCAGGGGTAGCCATGGCAAGCCTCCGGCAAAGCAATTTGTTCAATAATCAGTTCAATCAGTATACTAAGAGAAATTTATTCAAGCAATAGAAACTTTATAATTAACCTATATATAAGAAAATAAAAGGCTATTGTCTCGTAATATGATTTTTATCTTCTTACTAGTACACAGTAAGAAGATAAAAGCGTACTGTCGTATTTTATCTGTATATTTATTACATATACAATAAATATACGTGAAATATGCAGTTAAGATAATTACAAAGAAATATTATAAAGTATATTAATAAACTAAAATATACTTATAAAAATAATAATAAGAAATAATATACGGCGAAAAGCAGAAAAAGCAATTAATAAAATGTTAATAACATGATAACAAGTATAAATAGCTTTATATATGTGAAAAGACAAATATAAAGATATACAATAAAATGCGTATAATAATAGATATGCAATATAATATACAAGATGGAGAAATAATATAGAGTACAGCAATATAGAGATACAGATATCTGCATCTTGTTTTTTCGATAAAAATCCCCCTCAAGAAAGAGGGGGGTGTCACTGATGAGACTCAGTATTGCAGTTGTTTCAATTCACGCCGTACATCGCGATTGAGATCGCGTTCCTTGGTAGCCTCACGCTTGTCATGGAGCTTCTTTCCTCTACAGAGGGAGATCTGGACCTTCACGAGGTTGCCCCTGAGATAGATCGCGGTGGGGATGAGGGTGAAGCCCTTCTCCTCCACCTTGCGCCTCAGGCGTTTGACTTCCTGCTTATGGGCCAGGAGGCGGCGGGGGCGCTGTACCTCGTGGTTATGGATGTTGCCGTGCGTATACGGCTGGATGTGCAGCGCCACGAGCGTCAGCGTGTTCCCCTTGATGGTCACATAGGAGTCGGCGAAGCTGAAGCGCCCCTCACGTATGCTCTTCACCTCGGTACCGACGAGTGCGATGCCGCACTCGAGGTCTTCGATCACCTCGTAGTTGAAGTACGCCTTTTTATTCTTCTGCAGCAGTTTGTAGTTCGATTTGTCGTGTTTCATTTATTCATACCAAGCGATGCGTACGCCGATCTGGTCGCCGCAGGCCTCGGGAGGCACCGTCCCGACACTCTCGGCGGTTATGGAGGCGCTGTCGCTGAGATAACTGCCCCCCTTCACGATGGGCGACGGTGTGAGGGCGAAGGCGGTATGGAGGGCTTGCGCTTCATCGTAATCGAAGAGCCGGGCCAGGGGAATGAACGGAGTTTGGGTGATCTCCCATACCCCGCCGAGGAGCATCGATGGGGGAGTGGATGAGGGACTTGGGGTCAAGGAGCCGTGATGGACGAGATTCGGATGCGTCTCTGCCGCCACGCTGAACATCGCCTCGGTGGGGAGGAAGACCTCTTTGCCGCTCTTTTGCGAGAGCCAGGCGCAGAATGCCTCGCCCGCCCAGTAACTGATGTTGGTGACCGGTCGGCTGGTGACGAAGATCGTCGATGGCGCCAAGCCGGCAAGATAGGAGGAGTCGACCAAGCCCTGCTGTCTGAGCGCTTCCTTGTTGCTCTTCGCCCACTGGGGATTCTCATCGATGAAGTGGGCCCACATGGTGAGGGTCACCGGCAGGTTCGCTAGGACAAAGGGTGGGGTGGTGACGGTGACCTCCATCTCCTTGAGGGCGGGGTAGGAGCGCTCAGTTTCCCTGCCCATGGTGATGGTGAGGGCGGGGTAGGCGGTCCCCTCGACGGTGAAGAGGTCGGTTGCCAAAGAGGATTGTCTGGTTGTGGCCGAAAGCGGGGACTTTGCCGCGCTCGGCGAGGGGGACGCGTTCCCGTTGATGACCGCCTGTGCCATCGTGAGCATGGCTTGGATCTTCTCCCCACGATGGCCCCCAAAGGCGCCCATCGCATCGTCGAGCATCTCCTGTGTGGTGATGTAATAGAGGGAGAATTTGATGGCGTCGTCCCTCGTCTGCGCATCGATGCCCAAGGCTTCCAGGTCTTGGGCGAGGTTCGCATAGAGCGGGGCGTAGCGGGTCACCATCGTCCACTCGAGGATGGCGCTCGCCATCTGGATCTCCTCAAGGTCGAAGCGGATGATGGCCTCTGTTTGTGCCTTGGTCAGTGGATCTACGGGTATGGCGATATCCCGGGTGCGATGGAAGAGCCAGGTAAGGAAGACCGGATGGTCGATGGTGACCACCGTCGTGGCATACTCGACCCCACCCTTGGTCAATGTGACGGTGTGGTCGCCGCTCTTGATGAAGTATTGGTGGTCGGCTGAGCCGAGATAGGTGCCATCCAGGATGACGCCGCTCTCTGAGAGGGGAGACTTGAAAGTCACGTATCGCCCCCCTTTGATGATGCCGGGGAGGAAGGCGCAGACAAAGATCACCATGATGAGAAGGATGGCGAGGAGGATGAGGATCCAGACGCCGGGCCTGAGATGAAAAACCTCAGGGAGGGTGACGTCGCTTACCTGAGGCAGGTCGATACGCTTCTTCATGAGTGTAAGGTAGCTTTCTCCGATTGGCTTGTCAACTGAAGGTGATTGTGATAGCGTCAAGCCATGCAACGGCTCTTCGACGTAGTGGAACACAAGGCGGTCAAAATCCTCACCAAACGCAAGGCGCGGCGCCTCTTGGCTGCCACGACCAAGGTGAAGCGGACCTTCTGGGGCGAAGTGCGCGGCTGGGCGGACGCCCTGGTCTTCGCGGTCTTCGCCGTCCTCTTGATCAACCAGTACCTCTTCCAGCTCTTCGTCATCCCCTCGCCTTCGATGGTCTCGACGCTCAACGTCGGCGACCGGGTCTTCGTCAGCAAGACCATCTACGGCATCGAAGTCTACCCCGGTGGCCCGAAGGTGCGGAGCGCCAACCGGCAGGTCTCCCGTGACCAGATCATCACCTTCTACAACCCGGAGTACGTCAGCCGTGGCCCGATCTTCGATATCCTGAGCCAGATTCTCTACATGGGCACCTTCAGCCTCGTGAACATCGACCGCAAGGATGACGGCTCGATCGCCGAGCGCCTCTACGTCAAGCGGGCCGTCGGGCTGCCCGGCGAGACGGTGCGCTTCACCGACGGCAAGGTGCTCATCAGGGCGGCCGGCGGGAACGAGTGGATCGAGGAGAAGAAATTCCGCAGCGATCTCGGCCTCGTCAACGGCCCGCACCGCAGCGTCGATGATACCCTCTATCCCGGCATCCGTGCCTGGGGCGCCCTCTATGGCTACCAGGAGGCGGGCCTCGATCTGCAGAACGTACCCACCTACCTCAAGAACGACTACGCCCTGGTGGCCCAGGACAACTACCCCGACGACGTCTATGCCTTCGAGGAGAGCCAGAAGCGCACCGAGAGCCTGCTCGATCCCTCCGCCTTCGAAACGCGTTCACAGTGGGCCTCCTATGAGCA
>Ga0208195_1003472_pt1 | contig 13390 bp, 9 predicted proteins | sample AD_UKC077_MetaG_FD_184441 | JGI IMG/M metagenome (GOLD analysis project Ga0208195, IMG submission 184441) | Active sludge microbial communities of municipal wastewater-treating anaerobic digesters from USA - AD_UKC077_MetaG (SPAdes) (version 2) | ecosystem: Engineered > Bioreactor > Anaerobic >...
AATCTATATCAATTATTTGACAATCGCATAAATAATCATATACAATCCGCATAATCCTTCATAGCGCCCTCCCTTGCTGCGACTGGATTCTGTGCCATCATCCTTAGGTCATCCTTATAAATTATAAGGTTGACCCCAGGATGACCCACGCCGTAACCCGGGATGCAAATGAGGCCCCCATTATATATAGGTGCTACGAATTGGAAAGGTTTATACTGTTTCCGCTTGCATTATCAAAACTGGTTCTTCCCCCGCATGAAGTCCTAAGAGCCCAGTTATCTGATGGCATTTTGTATCCGGGCAAGGCTCTTAGAACTCCATGCTGAACTGGGTAGAATTTACCACAAACGGGGTGCAGGCGTGGTGTTTTTTACCACGTTCCTATCTTGTTGGTATAAATAGAAGTGTGTAATTGTTTGTCCACATACAGCTAAATGGGCGTGGTATATTCTACCACAAGACACAAAGACAAGGATAGACTAACAATATCAAATATAATAAGTTAACCACTTACAATATATTTGGCTCCGATCTTGCGGTATAAATGATTACCAAGATAAAAGTGACACACATGTGTCCAATACTAAAGGAGCAAAAGATGAGTAAAACACTTGTTTTGTTCGGTGTCCTGCTGCTGTTGTTCAGCCCTTGTGTAGGACAAATACCAAGACCAGATACGTTATCAGTTACGTTAAACGAAGAACTTGTATTTGTGAAGGGCGGAAGCTTCACCATGGGTAATTCAGCAACTAATAAAGGGTTTAAAGATGAATTACCAGCCCATAAAGTTACCCTGAAATCATTTTATATTGGCAAATATGAAGTCACACAGAAAGAGTATTCCGATTACATGGTGCGGGATACGAGCTGGACAAGCGACCACGGTTGCGGGCCTAAATTCCCTGCCTATCATGTCTCCTGGTACGCCGTCCTCAAATACTGCAACCTGCGCAGCTTGTATGAGAAGCTTAATCCGTGCTACACTATAAACGGTAGCACCAATCCTGCCGATTGGGGTCCTATTCCCACCACGAACGACACCACCTGGAACGCCGTCATCTGCAATTGGAGCGCCAATGGATACAGATTACCCACCGAAGCGGAATGGGAATATGCCGCCCGGGGCGGAACCAACGACCCTGATTATCTTTACAGTGGTTCTGACGATATTAACCTCGTGGCATGGTATGGTGATAATGCCTCAGATGCCAGCCATCCTGTCGGGAACAGGAAACCCAACGGAATTGGCACTTACGACATGAGTGGCAACCTTTATGAATGGTGTTGGGACTGGTATTCCAACTCTTACTACAGTAGCAGTCCGAAGAACAATCCGACCGGCCCCGTCAACGGGTCGAGCAGGGTTGTGCGTGGAGGTGACTGGAGAGTCAGTGCCTACCATTGCCGGGTCGCGAATCGTTTCGAATTCGCCCCGTACTGTAACAATGGCTGCTTTGGCTTCCGCGTCTGCAGGTCTGCAAATTGATTGATGCTTTGAGTTTGGAGTTTGATCTGGCAATGAAAGCTTGACAGCTTTCCTTAATCCCAATACCGGATTGAAGTTCAGTCCTCTTTTTTACAATTACAGGCGGTCGCTGAACCGCCTTTTTTTCTCTTTCCTTTCTTGGCCGTTTCTAAAAAACTGGATCCCGGCTCGCAGGCCGGGATGACACGGTATGTAGTCTGGTGTGGTTCGTTTTTGGGTCGGGTGGTTATTTCCAAAAGACTGGATACTGTCAGGCAATCATCCCCGGTCGGAGCGCGAACCTTTGCGCACCAGCCGGAATCCCACCGAGGGATAGCCACGGTCGGGATTGCCCTTTTCGCGGGTGAGCAGGCGCAGCCCCACACCCTCGCCATTGGTGATGTTTCCGCCCCTCACGACCTTGAACGAGCCTTTGTCCGGGCCTTTGGGATTGACAAAGGTGGTGAGGATACTGGGATATTTGGCGTCATACCAGTCCCAGCACCATTCGGAGACATTGCCGCTCATGTCGTAGATACCAATATCGTTGGGGGCTTTGCCACCGCCGGCTTTGGTGCGTCCGCCGCTGTTGTCGCGGTACCAGGCGACCTTATCGGGATCATCCGATCCGCTGTAAATGGTGAGGCTTTTGCCTTTGGCGGCAAATTCCCACTCGGCTTCCGTGGGCAGGCGGTAGCCGTTAGCGCTGAAATCGCAGCTCACTTTGTCGGCAGTGCTGCCGGAAATCCTGTAACAAGGCTCGAGGCCCTCTTCCTGGCTGCGGCGGTTACAGTAGCGGATGATGTTCATCCAGCTCACGTTGTCCACGGGATAGCGGTCACCGATCCTGTTCACCGAGGCAGGCATCATGTATTTATTCCATTCCGCCTGGGTCACCTCGACGCTGGAAATATAGAAACCGACCTGGGAAACGTTGTGGTTCAGGTTTTCCTTGAGGCGGTTGAAGCCAAAGGTGCCACCCTCCACATAGACAAAGTTTGCCGGAATGGGGCTTCCCCGCCTGACGGGGGTGTAACTGGAAGGCGTATAGTCGGAGTAGCGGTCCCCGATTTTTTTGCGCGGATCTTCTCTGTGAGTGGCGCCAGGCGTCCGGCGGGTGCCGCGCAGGGTATCCGCGGAGGTTAATCTGTTGCGGTTCAGGAGGATTTCATCCGCCTCGGCCTCCGTGCTGTCCTCGGCGGCGAAGATATTGGTGAAGTGAAGGGGTTCCTCTTTTTTGCCGCTGACCACGGCCAGGAAATTGGTGCTCAGCAACAGGACCAACAACACCAGGATAACACCCAGCAAGAGCCAGAACCACCATTCGACGCGGGTCTTGATATTCAGGACTTCCAGGGCGTTTTCGTCTGCCGGAACGTGTTTGACGGGCTTGGGGGTATAGACAGGCCCTTTCGGCTCGAGGGGAAGCGACTTAAGCCCGTGTTTGAGCGCATCCAGCGAGTTGTAACGTTGCAGGATATTGCGGTGCAGGCACTCGGAGAGCACCTTGTTGAAAGCCATGCTGACGCCGGGGATATAGGTAAACTTTTGCTCGAGCAGCCGCTCCGGACCGTAAAGGGTGGCATAGAGGACGTTTCCGGAAATCAGTTGGGCAAGGATCACCCCGATGGTGAAAACATCCTGGCGCTCGTCCACATCGGCGTAATTGATGCCGGAAGTGAGGATCACGATGTTGCCGTCGTCCTTCAGCATGATTCCGCTGAGGGTCAGGTCCTTGATGGTAAAACCTTTGTCGTGCAGGGTCTTGGCAGTCTTGGTCAGTTGTTTAGCGATGCTCAATACCAAAGCTTCCGTTAGGCGTTCGGGGTTGTCTTTCTTGATCTTTGCCAGAGAGCTGCCCCGGACGTAACTTGCCGCCATGAAGGGTGGCGTGCTTCCCTGGTTGACTTCTTCTACCCAAGTGAGATGGGGGGATTCCAGATTGTTGAGCCACTTGAGGTTGGGGAGGTAGTTGACCGTCGCGGCGGAGCCTGTGAAATAGAGCTTGAGCAGATACTCCCTGTCCCCTTTTTGGGTAATATACTTGATGCCTGTGGTGTCCTTGTTCAGCAGCTTGACGATCGTGTAATCCCGGAATTTGTCTCCCGGGTCCATAATCTTATAGGTGGGATCAGCCAGCTCCAGCGGGGCGGATTCCCTGACCACTTCAGGGGCAGGCGGGGCCTCTTCGGCGCGCTGTTCCTCCAGCCTATGCCCGCAATAGACGCAGAACTTGCCTTTTTTGGTGATTCTCTCGCCGCAATTGCTGCAAAAGCGTACTGGTTGCGGTTCCCTGCTGCGGTTTATGTTGCTCACTTTCCTGCTTTCTCGATCTTCAGATGCACTTGTTTGCCGTTGATGTCGTAAGGGGCAAGCCCCTCGGCGTCTGCCCGCTCTTCCAGGGCATCACAGAGGGTTTCGGAGAGGATTTGCTGGCCGAACTGCCGGATGGCCTGGCGGATATAGTCGTCGCCCTGCCAAAGCACCCGGATGCGGTCCATGATCTCAAAGCCCTGTTCCTTGCGGGAAAACTGGATCTTGTTCACCAGTTCGCGGGCATAGCCTTCGCTGATCAGGTCGGGCGTGAGCTGGGTATCCAGCGCCACAAACATATCTTTCTTGCTGGCAAAGACAAAGCCCTCCCGGGGACGGATATGCACCGCCACGTCTTCCGGGAGCAGGTCGATTCCGGTCTCGGGCAGATGGTGGCTGCCCCGCGCGTTGAAGTCCGCCAGCACCTGCTGTCCCCTGGCCTTGCCCAGTTCGGCGGCAATAGCTTTCATCTTCGGGCCATACTTGGGGCCCATAACCTTGAACTCCGGTTTGAGCTCGTAATGCACAAAATCATCATCTTCCGCCACATAGCTGATCTGGCGGATATTCACTTCCTCCTGGATGAGATCAAACATGGCGTCGGCAGTGGCCTGGAACTTGGCTGGCACATACATCTTGCCCAGGGGCTGTCGCACCTTGATCTGGCATTCGTTGCGCGCGGCGCGGCCCAGATAGACCAGGTCGATGATCACCTGCATCTCGGCTTCCAGATTCGCGTCGATCCAGCGCGGGTCTGACCGCGGGTATTCGCAAAGGTGAACGCTTTCCCCGGCGCCCAGGCTGAGGAAGATTTCCTCGGTGAGATAGGGGGCGAAGGGGGCGGCCAGCTTGACCACTTCCACCAGCACCTGATGCAGGGTGCGATAGGCCTCGACCTTGTCCGCGGTGAGTTCCATGGCCCAGAACCTTCTGCGGCTGCGGCGCACATGCCAGTTGGAAAGCTCATCGATCACAAAGTCCTGAATGGCGCGCACCACCTTGGTGAACTCATATTCCGCCATCCAACCCCGCACCTGTCCGGTCAGTGTGTGCAGGCGGGAGACTATCCAGCGGTCGATCTGGCTTTCCCTCTGCCAGTCCTGGGGATAGGCGCTGGCGTCGAAGCTGTCGATATTGGCATAGGTCGCGTAAAAAGAATAAACGTTTTTGAGGGTGCCGATGAATTTGCTCACGATCTCCTTGACCCCGTCCACATCGAAGCGGGTGGGCACCCAGGGCGGACTGACCTCCAGGAGGTACCAGCGGATGGCGTCCGCGCCGAATTCGTGCATCAAAGCGATGGGTTCCACGGTATTGCCCTTGGATTTGCTCATCTTCTGCCCGTTTTTGTCCAGGATCAGGTCGTTCACCAGACAGCTTTTGTAGCTGGATTCGCCCTTGTAGAGGGTGGCGATGGTGAGCATCGAGTAGAACCAGCCGCGGGTCTGGTCTATCCCTTCCGAGATGAAATCGGCGGGGAACAGCTCCGGCTGGAATCTGTCTTTATTTTCAAAGGGATAGTGCCACTGGGCAAAGGGCATGGAGCCGCTGTCGAACCAGCAGTCGATGACTTCGCTGGTGCGGCGCATCTCGCCCTGGCATTTGTCGCAGGTGAGCAGCACTTCATCTATATATGGCCTGTGTAATTCAATGTTGGCGGGCACCGGAGAGCCGTCCCGCATCCTGCCGTGCTTGATGAGGTCGGCAATCGAGCCCAGGGAGCGTTTTTCCCCGCAGCTTTCGCAGATCCAGATATTGAGGGGGGTTCCCCAAAAGCGGTCGCGGGAAAGAGCCCAGTCCACGTTGTTTTCCAGCCATTCGCCAAAGCGCTTTGCGCCCACAAAGTCGGGATACCAGTCGATCTTGGCGTTGTTGGCGAGCAGTTGCTCGCGGAACTGGGTGGTGCGGATATACCAGCTTTCCCGGGCGTAATAGATCAGCATGCTGTGGCAGCGCCAGCAGTGGGGATAGCTGTGTTTGATCTGCGTGCGGCGGAAGAGGCTGCCGTCCTCTTTCAGGTGGCGGATGATATCCTTGTCCGCGGCTTTCACAAAGACGCCTGCCCAGGGCTTGACCTCCGCGGTGAACTTGCCATCTCCGTCCACCGGCTGGATGAAGGGCAAGTCATATTTGAGGCCCAGGTTATAGTCGTCCTGGCCAAAAGCCGGAGCGGTGTGCACGATGCCGGTACCGTCCTCCATGCTCACGTAGTCTGCCAGGCCCACAAACCAGGCGGGCTTATCGGCGGGTACAAAGGTAAAGAGAGGTTGATAGGGACGGCGTTCAAGGCTGCGGCCGGGAAACTCCGCCAGAATGGTGTAGTCGCCTTCCAGAACCTCCAGACGGGCTTTCGCCAATATCAGGTTTTGCCCCTCGTGCTCCACTTTCACATAGCTTTCATCGGGATGCACCGCCAGGGCGACGTTGGAAATGAGGGTCCAGGGCGTGGTGGTCCAGGCCAGATACCAGGTGTTCTCTTCGTCCAGAGCCTTGAATCTGATGAATACGGAGGGATCCTCCACATCTTCATAGCCCTGAGCCACTTCGTGGGATGAGAGTGGCGTGCCGCAACTGGGGCAATAGGGCACGATCTTGTGGGCTTTGTAGATCAGGCCCCGCTGGAAAAAGTTGTCAAGGATATGCCACACAGACTCGATGTATTCGTTGTGCATGGTCACATAGGGATTGTCCAGATCGATCCAGTAGCCCATCAGTTCGGTCATTTCCTGCCACAGGTTCAGGTAGCTCCAGACGGAATCCTTGCACGCCTGGCAGAACTTTTCGATGCCGTATTCCTCGATCGCTTTCTTGTCTTCCAGGCCCAGTTGCTTTTCCACCTCGATCTCCACCGGCAGGCCATGGGTGTCCCAGCCGGCTTTGCGCTTCACCTGGAATCCGTTCATGGTCTTGTAGCGGCACACCACATCCTTGAGGGTGCGGGCCATCACGTGGTGGATGCCGGGTCTGCCATTGGCAGTGGGTGGGCCTTCATAAAAGACGAATCTGGGTTTGCCTTCGTGCATCTCTTCGCTCTTGCGGGCCAGGTCATGCTCTTTCCAATAGGCGCGCACCCGCGCTTCCAGTTGCCTGGGGCTCTCTTTCAAATCTATGGGTTTGTACATCTTAGCTCTGTTCCACCTTTATCCTCATGCGGGAAGCCCTTGCTTCAGCCGATCTTTTTGGAATGCCCCATGCGCTTCTGGCCGGGCACAAAAGTGTTTCTTGCCTGCACGTTTTCTTTCCTGTGTTTTTGTGCCACAGGAGCGGCTTGCTTGCTTTCTTCGGCCTCTTCCACCTTCTTCTCTTCAAAGAGTTCGGCGAAGTGTTCCTTAAGCTCCTCATGCTCGCTCACATAGGCCTTCCAGTCGGCCATGGCGGCTTCCAGGTCCACGCAACGCGTGCAGAGCACCAGCAGATTCTGTTCGGTGGTGCCAATCCAGCCGCGGTCGTAACAGTCGTCACAGCTTTTTTTGCGACGGTGCTTGGCGGCGAACTCCTTCGCTTTGTCCAAATGCTTTTCGTCCAAAGTAAACATTGTCTTCTCCTTTGGGATTCGCCGGCGCACGGGTGGCAATACCGGCTTCTCCGCTCTTGAAAACTTCTCAGCGAACCATTATTTTGAACAGCGCATTTCTGTAAAAGGATTTTTTCCGCGGCACTTAGCCCGCCGGACTTCAGCTCTTCCTGCGGCTCTTGGGTTTGGGCGCTTCCACAGGCTCCCTGGTCACTTCTTCGCTGGGCTCGGGAGCCTTTTCTTCCTGCGGGGCAAATTGCATCGGTTCGCTGATCACCGACCTCTTCAGTTCCACCTTCACGATAGGCTCCAGGCGGTGGGTGACGATGAACAGGTTTTTGTTGCGCGACAGCGCGAGCTTTTCCTCGGCTGTCATCGCCGCGATTTCGGACAGGTTCACTATCCGGTCGATCTTTCCGGTGGCCATGTCCACGATCTGGACAAATGTTTGCTTCTCGGCCATGAAGGATACCTCCATTGAGTATTTATCAGGAAATTTTCTGCATATCTCCGTTACGAAATCCAAGTACTCCCGGCTGTTCTGGCGATACCAGATGCGGAAGGCGCGGCACCTCTGGATGCGCGGGCACACCGAACACAGCGACGGCGTGATCTGCCGGTGTCGCTTGAGTTCGCAGGTGAGGAGCCGGGATTTCTTCATGGCCGCCCTTTTTTCAGAAATCCTCTCTGCTGTCAAGCAAAGACTCACTAATGCCCCCGCGCTCGTGCTAACCCGCCTCCAGGCAAAAATCCGTCTTGACAATCTGCCGCGCCCCTCTTTTATGACTCTCACGCGAGCGGGCATAGCTCAGTTGGTAGAGCATTAGCTTCCCAAGCTGAGGGTCGCGGGTTCGAGTCCCGTTGCCCGCTCCATTTTATTTAGTAGGTTTGAGGAGGGGTTTGCGGTTTGTATATCGAGTTCACTATATGTATAACAGCACAGGCAACCAAAATATGGATATGGAGATAGCATCTATTTGAAAAAAGCTTGACGGAGATTGAAGAGATGGAAACTATGCTATTGGTCGTTTGGTTTTATATAGATTGTGAATAACGAGGGAGAGCAGTTACCCTCAACAACAAGAGAAATAATGAGTTGGATGACTACACCAATATTTTGGATTCAAAACCAGTTAAATGTATTTCTATCTATCTGGAGGATTAATGGATAACGAAGTTCTTTCAATCCCTGAGTTCAGGGCACTAACTGAGGAACAGCAATGCTCAAAAGAAGTTCTTGCTAAAATGCCTACAGACATTTTAATGTCTCTATTGTCTGAATATGTCATTTCGGATGCTGTAGATAAAGCAATAAGAACTGAGATTAATGAACGTGATCCTGATATATTAGCTAAGTTGGCTGAAGACAGTGAGAAAGATTCATTTTCAGTTGAAAACAGCAAGAAATACAAGATGTTGCGATTTGTACGTGACTCCTTTTACTTTTCGGCAGCGTTGAACATTATATTAGGCATTTTTGGTTTCGTTTATTTTCTTGCAGAACAAGAAACTATAGAAGCGATACTATGTTTATATTTTGGACAAGCGGGTTTATTGATATGTTTTTCTGTATACACTCTGTTTGATTTGTTGGGGGATCTATCCTCGTCATCGAACAGAATCCTCAAGTTCTTAGAGACGTATTTGAAGAAGTGATAAAGCAGAATAGTGATTTATCCTAACCACTGCGTTGTTTTGATCTTATGTTGCATAGTAGAACACAGTTATACTCCAGAAAAGGAATAAGGGACGGAGGATTCCAAATAGTTCCTACAGCAAGCAGAGGTACATTAGTAATGGTATACCCGCTCCTTTCCGCCCTCATACTTTGATCGCTGATTGATCACTAATTGACCGCTGAGCAATCGCAGCGGGGAAAACCACTTGGCGTTCAACGGGCAATCAATGGGACATGAGAACAGGAGGGAGTCTGGATGGCCTGCAATATCTACGGCAATAAACATTTCAAGGCTGGTTGGTTGTTTCTAAAAGACTGGATCCCGGGTCAAGCAAGCTTGCCCGGGATGACACAGTTTTATGGCTTGGGGTGGTTTGTTTTGGGGACCTTTTCACCATTCCACCTTTCCACCTTTCCACCTCAAAAACACCTTTCATAAATCCTGCTGATCCTGTCGATCCTGTTATCCGCGTTCTATTTCCTTTCCACATATCGTAGCACCTATATATTATGGAGGAAGATGGTCCTCATTTGATTCCCGGGTTTCGGCGTGAGTCTTCCTGGGGTCAACCTTATAATTTATAAGGATGACCTAAGGATGATGGCACTAAAGCCAGTCGCAGCAAAGGAGGGCGGCATGAAGGATATTGCGGAATGTATAGGATTATTTATGCGAATGTCAAATAAATGATGCAGGTTTTTCGGGGCTGGGCGGTTCACGCAGATATCCGCGGATGAAAGGCGCAGATTGACGCAGATTGATGTTATGTTGGGTTTGGGATTTGGTAGTTGTTTTTCGGCTGGACGCTTGTCCTTATCCTTTTCTTTTAATTCGTGTTAATTTGTGTAATTTGTGGATGATTATTCTAAAAGACTGGATCACGGGTCAAGTCAACCCACCAAACCGCTACGCGCTTTGGTGAGGCCCCGACAGCCCGTGATGACACGGTATATAGTCTGCGGTGCTTTGTTTTAGGATCGGGTGGGACTTGTTGCGGGGGAACCTTTCCACCATTTCACCTTTCCACCTTTCCACGGATATCATAAGAGAATGTCAGATTACAAATAGCATAAAATAGCTTGAAGAAAGCGAATTGGTTTTACTGATAGAGGAAGCGTTTGATCTTTTGGGTGGCGGTTTTCTCGAAGGGTTCCTTTTGTTCGCTGATCTTGCGGATGCGGGAGAAGGCGGAAAGGTTTTGATTGGCTTGGGCCTTGATCTCCTCCAGCAGGCGTTGGATGGCGGGTTCTGAAGCCAGGCTGCCCATCTTGTCCAGGTGCAGGTGTTTTTCCAGGTATTCCGGATTGAGGAAGACCCGCGCCACGATCTGTCCCCCGCTTTCCAGAGCCAGCGATTCAAGCACCGCCTCGTGTTCGTTGAGTTTGGATTCGATCTCCTCCGGGTAGATGTTTTCGCCGGAGGAAGCCACGATCACGTTTTTGCTGCGGCCAAAGATATAGAGGTCGCGTCCCTTGCGCAGGATGCCCAGGTCTCCGGTCTTGAAAAAGCCATCCGGGGTAAAGGCTTCCGCGGTGCGCAGGCTGTCTTTGTAATAGCCCAGCATCACGGTGTCGCCCTTGACCTCGATCTCGCCGATTTTGGTCTTGGGATCGGGATTCGCGATGCGCACCTCGAGGTTGGCGAGGGTCTGCCCCGTGCCCCGGAAGCGTATGTTTTTAGGGGTGCTTCCCGCAATCAGGGGCGAGGTTTCGGTGAGCCCATAGCCAATGGCGTAAGGGAATCCCGCTTCATAGAGAAAGCGCTCCACTTCATAGGAAAGCTTGGCGCCGCCGATGCCAAAGAAATGGATCTGCCCGCCAAAGGTTTTCATCAGCTTTTTGCCAGCCAGCTTGTGCAGCAGCTTGCGGGTGGGCGGCATCCGGTACAGATAGCGGAAGAGCGGGTTGCCCGTGAGCTGCGGATGTACCTGCATCTTGAAGATCTTTTCAATGATCAGGGGCACGGTGAGTATCATGGTGGGGCGAATCTTTTGCATGGCGGGGACCAGCACCCGCGCCGTGGGAGGTTTGTCCAGATAGTAAATGGAGCCGCCGCCCATCATGGGAATGATGAAGCCGATGGTGCATTCATAGGTGTGTGGCAGCGGCAGGATGGAGATCACCCGGTCCTGGGGAGTCACCGGCTGAAACTGGAAGGTCACCCAAGCGTCGTGTACCAGATTGCGGAGAGAGAGCATCACGCCCTTGGAATGCCCCGTGGTGCCGGAGGTGTAGATGATGGAGGCCAGGTCGTCCTCCGTCACATTGGTTTTGATGATGCCGATGGCCTTACGGGCTTTGATGCTCAGCTTTTGCAACTGCTTTTTCTGCTCGAAGATGAATTCGCCCAGTTTGTCCCTGGGAGCGCGCTGCGGCAGCCGCTCAAAGTTGTCCAGCGCCACCAGCATGACCCGGGGATCCAGATCCGCGTAGCCGATCTTGTCATATTGCGCGGAAGAGACAAAGACCATCTTGCTCTCGGAATGGCGCAGGATATAGAGGATCTCGTTGACGTGAAAATCCACGAGGATGGGCACCACCACGGCGCCCATTGAGGTAATGGCCAGATACGCCACGCCCCAGTTAGGCATGTTTTGGCTGAGGATTGCCACCCGGTCACCTTTCACAATGCCCGCCTCAGACATCAGGAACATCACCGCCTCGATCTGCTCGCGCAGCTCGCGATAGCTGATGGGATCGTCATCCACAAAGGCCAGGGCGGGTCGATCCGCGTTAAGCTCGCAGGAGCGGTAAATCATGTCTTTCAAGGTCATGGCAAAAGGCGCTTTCACGGCAACCCCCTTATCGTTTGCGTTTGGATCATATTTAGCGCAAAAATAGCTGAGGCACAAAGAAATTTGACGGGGCTAAAAACGTCAAGGAAAAAGACCTGGCAGGAAAAACACCCTTCTCCGCGGCAGCCCCGGAAAAATAGGCATTGACAAAAAAGCCGGCCCTAATATTATGCACATATGTTCACAAAAGGAAGATCGAAATGGGAAGAAACTGCATTAGCAGATATGTGCAATCAACGCCGCCGGTAAAGGGTTTCCGCCCCTTCGGCAGGTTGGCTGGCAAGCGCGATACCGTGATACTGACCCTCGATGAATATGAGGCGATCCGGCTGCTGGATTATGAGCATCACACCCAGGAGGAAGCAGCCGTGCAGATGCGCGTCTCCCGTCCCACCCTCACCCGCATCTATGAAAGGGCCAGGATAAAATATGCCACCGCTTTGGTGGAGGGCTGCCTGCTGCTGATCGGGGGCGGTGACGTGAAGCTGCGCAGACACAGCTATCTCTGCCAGGATTGCGGCACGGAGCTGGAATCTCCGGAGCAATCCCTCACCGACTGCCCGCGCTGCACTTCATCCCGCGTGGTGTCTTTGGACAACTGCCACCAATCCCAATGCAGCAGTTGCCGCAAATGCCGCCGCGGACAAGGACGCGGAATGCGCAGATCAAGAAATAACAAATCCAAACAACAAGGAGTATAAATGAAAATCGCAATACCTATGGAACAGGGAGGGCTTTGCCCCCATTTCGGACACTGCCAGGCTTTCGCCATCTACACAGTGGAGGATGGTAAGATAGTGAAGGAAGAAACTGTTGATCCCCCGGCCCACGAACCAGGCTCCCATCCCGCCTTTTTGCACAAACTTGGCTGCAACGTGGTCATCGCGGGAGGCATGGGCGTCAAAGCTCAGGAACTCATGAACGCGAACGGAATCAAGGTGATTGTGGGCGCGCCCATCCTGCCCTTGCGGGAGTTGGTGGAATCCTATATCCAGGGAAAACTGGAATCCGGCGAAAACCGCTGCGACCATTGATGAAAATTGCCATCGCCAGCGGAAAGGGTGGAACTGGAAAGACCACCCTGGCCGTGAACCTGGCCCTGCGCGCGGCTGAAACGATGCCTGTGGCGTTGCTGGACCTGGATGTGGAAGAGCCCAACGGCGGCATCTTTATCCAGGCGGAAATCGTGGAACAACGAACCATGCACCGGCTTGTGCCAGAGTGGGATGAGACATCCTGCACCCTCTGCGGCAAGTGCGTGGATATCTGCCGCTTCAACACCATCCTGAAGCTGGGCAAAAAGATCATCGTGATGCCGGAGCTTTGCCACTCCTGCCACGCCTGCAGCGAGTTGTGTCCCGCGGGGGCGCTGCCGATGCGGGAAAATGTTTTGGGCAAGCTTCGCCATTACAGGCTTGGCAAGCTGGATTTCGTGGAAAGCAAGCTCGAGATCGGTGTGGAAATGGCCTCGCCATTGATCGGCCAGACCATCGGCTACGCGGAATCCCACTGTCCGGGAAAGAGTTACGTGTTCCGTGACTGCCCGCCGGGCACATCCTGCGCCGTGATGGACGCCACCAAGGACGCGGATTTCGTTATTCTGGTAACGGAGCCTACTCCCTTTG
>Ga0208195_1003496_pt1 | contig 13330 bp, 14 predicted proteins | sample AD_UKC077_MetaG_FD_184441 | JGI IMG/M metagenome (GOLD analysis project Ga0208195, IMG submission 184441) | Active sludge microbial communities of municipal wastewater-treating anaerobic digesters from USA - AD_UKC077_MetaG (SPAdes) (version 2) | ecosystem: Engineered > Bioreactor > Anaerobic >...
ATCATTTAATATATGATGCTACAGTAAAGAATTTTCAGCAATCCTTGAAAGACGTCTTTGATAAAAAAGAAGTTGAATTCAAAAAGACAATTTCAGAAATGCAGGAAATTGTCAGACAAGTTACTACCACTAAACAGCTTCAAGATTATATAGCACAACTTTTAACTCCAGTCGAAGAATGATAGACATTTCAATATATACTGAGAAACTTGACATTGCACTTAGACAAAAAAGCAATGCAACCTATAGTAAAAAAATAGCTAGTGAATTAGCCAAACCTGAATGGCAGCAACAGCTATTTGAACTTGAACGTACCTTTAGTAAAGTTAAGGATGAGCAAGACTTTCAAAAATATCAAAATACTTTAACAAAATTATTTGATGATATTTACGAAGTAATCACAGCCCCTGGCGTAGATGATTTTATTGGATGGTTGAATGAAATAACGAATGACAAAAATAATGCAAATGCCAGAAAACTAAGAAACTACCTAGTTGAACATTATTCTGAAACAAGTATTAGTGAATCTATTGAAATTATAATTTCGAGTAAACAAGTTTTAGAAATTGAAAATTCAATTTTCGCCAATCTTATAAGCGAGGTTTCAAAAGAACTAAAAAAGGCTACTACTACCTTTTTAAATGACCCAAAACAATTTGAAAATAATATTGATGATTACTTTGATTTAGTTAAATCAACTCTTGACGGATTGCGGGAAATAAATGAATTATATTATACTAAACCCAATGAACTTTTTAGCAACGAGCAAATCGATAATAATATTGATTTCTATATAGATATCGTAAGCCTTGTCATTGAGAAAAACCAAAGTACAAAGCCAATTAACGATACTGATAACAATCTTGGTCTAATTGATAAAATTAAGAATCGAATAAGTGACATAAATATATGTATAGTATTATTATATAAAACCAAAATAGCCAACTCACAAGACACAACGCTTCAGAAGCTTTTTCTAAAGTTTACAGAAGATATGGTAAAATATGAGGGTGGGGTAAAAAACAATCTTGAGGAGTTTATTGATAATAAATGGACTGAATTAGAAACGAAATATAATACGATAAATGAGTTTTTTGAGAATAAACAAACTATTTCTTATGATTCAAAGTGGGATTCATATCTTAATAAAGATGAACTACAATCAATCATACTTCAATACAATTCACTAATTAAAGATAATATTCTTGACACAATTCTAACAAAAAGCGTTCTGAGTATACAGCAAAGTCTTACCAGTAAATCAAAAGCGATAAATGACTTTGAAAGCTATTCAGCCACTGTGAGAAATAATATTCTCTTAGTATTTAAGGGTTCTTTGTCCGAATATGAATCTAAGAACTTAGCGTTATTAGATAGTTTAGTAATTTCAAAACCAAGCATAAATTCAATCATCACTGAAATTAAGGAATCTTTAGAAGGTTTGAAGAATGGTATCAAATCCTTGGAGAGGGCAACAGATTTAATTTCTTACTTAAATGAGGACTTCTTAATTGATTTAAATACAAACAATGACATAACTGCTTTATTCAGGAAAGCACTTAATGAGTCAGGAATGTCAGAACACTTGAATTGGTTAGAATCAAAGCTAAATGGTGAAGACAACGGAATCGTTTCATCTCAAGACTTTGGGAACTCTAATTTAATAAAAGAATTACTTGACAAAGGGCTTATCAAAATTGAAATCCAAAAGACTTTTTAAATGGCAAACAATAATATACAATTAGTTAAAGCCCTAGATAAGATACGTTTAGGAAATTTATATGTCCACAATGATGAACTTTCTGACGTTAATTTCACAACACCGTCTCTAAAAAGCAGAAAGGTTTATTTAGTTGAAACACTTGCGGTAATTAATGCCCTAGTGGATAGAGGTACAATGTTATTATATGGTGGACACGGTGGCGGCAAAACAACTTTAGCAAAATATTTAGGTCAGGTATTTTACAAACTTTCAAAGGATGCAATAGAAGATTGTATTCTTAGGGGGCATCCACAATTAACAGAAGAAAAAATTCTAGGTAGTTTAGATATAGCTCAATTAACTAGAGCTAAAGAATTAAATGCCAACAAAAAAGTTGATGTAATCTGGAATGATTTTGTGGATTCTCCTTGGAAAATTATCGATGAGTTAAATCGACTTTCACCTTATGCCCAAAATATATTGCTTTCTCTGCTTGCCGAAAGCTCAGTCAAATATCACAATGAGAGCAAGAGGTTACCTAACTTTTCATTGTATGCAACAATGAACCCAAAAGACGAAGGTAATTTTATAATGTCTTTACCTTTTCTTGATAGGTTTGCATTAGCCTTACCTATTACAATGCCAGATTATGAAAGTCTTAGCACAATTGGTAAAAAAGATAAATCGTCTAAACAAGACGATCTTGCAAATTATCTAAATGCTTTTGATTTAAAAATAGCACAAGAAGAAGTAAAAGACATAAGATACTCAGAAGAAGCAGAACTTTTCATAAATGTTATAATTTCCTCATATAGACTCTGTGATAGAATTTCGAAAGAATCAAATGACTCAATTACTGTTGAAAAAGGACTTTGCAATGGCTGTCATTTCAATGCTCCAGAAAAGGTTTGCAATAAGATAATCCACCCATTAAGTGTAAGGGTAAAAGAAGACTTATATCGTTATGGAAAAGCCTTAGCTTGGTACTTAGGTGACACTGAAGTGCAACCGAATCATATAAAAGTTTTAGCCCCCTATATGATATGGCATCGTTCATCATTGAGTAAATCATTCAAGAATGAACTAAAAGAAGGAAGATTTGAGTCTGGTATTTTTTCTTTAAATATTGAACTTGACTCAACAAAGGAATTGATTGAGAAAATTTCATTTGAATTTGAAGGACTTTTACCATTACTCAAAAAATTTGAAAGAGTAAAAAAAGGCAAATTATTGTTGGAGGAATTTCACGATTTTGTTAAAACAATTAAGCAATCAAATAACAATTTTTTGATTACAATAAAAGAGATTGTACCTATTCTTGAGCAAGCCTACGTCCCAGTGTATAATGAAATAATTGGTTACAATAAAAAAATAGAAGGCTCTCAGAACTTAGAAGAGCTCGGCAAGTTAAAACAGGAACTTTCGGACAGATACGATATACCCAATCGCCAATTTTTAGCTGACCTAATAGAGAAAGAGAGAAGAAAAATTGGTTCACAATCATTTTCTGAAATTAAATTCAAGATTTCATTCGATAATTTTATCGAGTTAGTCAGTAAAGAATGCTTTGACCTTTACAAACTGGTTAATTCAAGGTTTAATTCAGACTTTAACCCCAGTATTCGAAGGGTTGAAGTGCTTTCTGACATAAGCGAATCAGAATTCAATTTGACTATGGAGAAAGTTAGTGAAGGTGGTGGAAATTACAGTCTAAGGTTTTTATATAGAGGAAATTACGACAATCCAATCTGCAATTTTCTAAAACAAAATAATGTTGGATAATTATGAGATATATAAAGAAAAGGCTCTTGAAGCTTGTAGGCAGGTATTCCTAGGTGAATACAATCGTTCTATTGGCATACCATTGCCAAATATTGATTTTATTTTACCAGATTCAAATAATTACAAATCTGGCGAATATTACATTCGCATTGGAGACACTTGGCAGATTCATTTAAACTTCGGGCTACTACCCACAAGCTATAAGGATTTCCAAGAAGAAGTGCGTGTACTTACACGTCACGAAGTGGAACATTATATTTGTTGCCCTTTTGATGTTCTTACCCATTTTCGAATGTTGAAAGCAATCATTGACACCTATCATCAATATTACTCACACCACTTAATTGATATTGTTTCCTTATCAGGAAGTCTTGCTAACCAAGCAGCAGACATAATCATTGATACAAAGAACTTTTATCGTCATAAATCTGAAACACTTAAAAGCGAGATAGCCTGGATTAAAAAAGGAGGCTATGAATCGTTTAAAGACTTGCCGAGGCATTCTAAGTTAATGTTTCTTACCAAGGAGGCTATTTGGAAAGAAAGTTTAGAGCTTTCAGAAGATGATGATGAACTAATTAACGAAGTAAATTCATTAGCAGAAAAATTTGTAAAAGAGGGAATTGATAATAAAGGTTTATTCATTTCAAAGACTATTGAATACACTCATTCTTTTTTTAAGTTATTTGAAGAGGATAAAAAGGAAGAAAAACAGCAATCAGATTCATCCACTGATTCAGGTAAATCAAATGAACAGCAAAATGACCAACCTAAAATAACTCCAACTAAAGATTCTCAAGAAAATGGGAGTCAATTTGTTTTTCAGTCACCAGACAAAATTAAAGAAGCACTTATTCAATTAGCACAGGAAGCATCATTAGTGCAATTTGGTCAAATATTGTCTGCTGCAGGCCTCTCATCCTTAACAGAGAAAGAGAAACAGAAAATTTGGTTTGATGCTCAAAACACTGATATAATTCCAATTATTGAACAATCTCCTAAAGGCTCAAATGACAATTACTCCTATCCTACATCTTGGAAATTGGGAGACCCTATAGAAGAAATGGATATGATGCTTTCTTTCTCAACTTCTCCTGTGATTATTCCCGGTGTAACAACAAAAAAATGGGTGCAAAATCCTGTATATAGTGCAGGATCTGAAAAAAAAGATACAGACCTTTTATTAATAATAGATACGTCTGGAAGTATGGGAGCAATTACAGATCCCAAATCTAATTTACACCAAGCAGTATTAGCCGCTTATGGTATCATAAAATATTTTGAAAATAGAAAGAATCAAATAGCATTGTTAGGATTTTCAGACAGAATTACAGCAAACGTAGATTGGACAAAAGACTATGATTCCATTAGAGAAAAACTTTTATTAAACGGTGGAGGTGGGACAAGCTTTCCAATAGCCAGAATCCAGTCAATAATTGAAAGTTCCACAAATCCGCTTGTGACTGTGATAATAACTGATGGTGAAATTCAGAACACAAACCAGACGATTGATTACTTCAAAGAATATTTAACTAATGGGAATAAACTTTTCATCTTTTTGCAAGACAGAAAATCTACAATTGAACACTATAAAACGCTTACTAATTATGGAGCCAAGGTTTTAAAAACATTAACAGCAAATGAAATGAGAGATTCAGTACTAAATGAAGTTATATAGCCAATGCATTTTGCAAGCACATTTAAAAGCCACACAAGCCAACGCTAATCCAAAGCTTTTAAAAGAGCTTGCAAAGCCAACCCAGAGAAAAAGAAATTTTAAAAAATGCCCAACCGCACGACAAAAAGACAATGAAAATGATAGCAACAAATAGACCGACAAACCACCCCAGACAAGGAAGCACTGGTGGTAACAGGCGTTTGGCTCAATGGCGGGTGACGTGGTTAATTGAACATTCTACCTCGCATCAACTTTTGTAGTGTATTGACAGTTTTGTGCTCCGAAATCCGCCACTGCGCCAAGCGCCAAAACGTTATGGGCAATCGGCTTCAGGACGCCTGAAATAAAGAGATATAATAAAGCAAAATATAATCTATGAGAGGAGGTGAGAAAATATGGCAGAAGAAATTTCGTTAGAGGAATATAAAAAGGTGTATAGAGGAATAGTGGCAGAAGAGGAGAAAAGAGGTTTTTCAGTTCATCTGGTAGTGTACGTGCTGGTTAATGCTATGTTGATAGCCATTAACTTCATATATTCTCCAGAATTTATCTGGTTCTTTTATCCACTCATAGGTTGGGGTATCGGGATATCCATGCATTATCTATTCGGTGTTCGTTGGATAGAGAAAGAGCTTAAAGAAAGAGAAGCAAAAGCAGAATACAGAGTAAAGGAGGTCAAAAGTAAATGATAGCGCCCCTTCGCCGACTACGCTCACTTCGTTCGCTGCGTATAACAGCGGATAAAATGTTTCGCTACGCTTCGCCCAAATTGCCTTCGGCAACTTTTTTTATCCGCTAGCCGTTATGGGCAATGTTAAAAAAGAAACAGCATACAATATGGATAACATTTTTGACATAATAAATACCACTTGTGCAACATTCGCTACTACTGCAGGTAGTTGGATTGCATACAAGGGTTATAAAAAGCAAAAAAGGCACAATCTTACTGATATTGAGGTAACCATTATTGATGATGAAAACAGAGAAGATTATTTCTGGTATGTAAAATATCGCTTTATTAATTGTCAAAAAACTATTGAGAAGATTACCTTTAAAGTAAATAAGCCATTTATATTGTTCAATTATTGGAAATCAAAAGCAATTCAAAAATGTATGCAAATAGATAATTCACTTGAGTTATATAACATTTTTGATAATGACTATGTGCTTCTTTGTTTAAAAATCGAAAAGAATAAATCAGATATTTACAGAAAAAAGATTGAGAAGTTACTAACGATTGATCCAATTCTAATGATTGATTCAGAATATATTCGCCTTAAAAAAAGAACCTTTAATTATTCACAGTTACATTATGCTTAACAATAAAATTATTAATCAAATAAAAAAGAACATTGGTGCAATAACGCCGATTATTGAGCCTGTTACTTTATGTAACTTGTCCTGTTCATATTGTTTTGTTGGTGAAAAGAAGTCTTCAAATATGGAATTCTCTATACTTGAAAAAATAATCTCTTCAGTTATTATTCACAATGGCAAGGATAGTATAACAAAGTTTATTTGGCATGGTGGAGAACCTTTGCTTGCTGGCCTTGATTTCTATATGAAAGTGGTAGACTTTCAAAACAACTTTAAAAAGGATGGTTATCGCATTTTAAATGCGATTCAAACGAATTTAACACTTCTAAATGATGAGTTTATTGATTTTTTTATCAAAAATGAATTTGGTGTAGGGACAAGTCTTGACGGGACTAAAGAACTTCATGATAAGAATCGTTGTAATTCTTTCGACAAGGTATTTAAAAATCTTCATTATGCAAAGAGTAAAGGTCTACATGTTGGCGTTATCTGTATTCTGACTAAAGAAACACTTCCGCACATTGAAGAAATCTATAGTTTTTTTAGAGATAATAATATTGATTTCACATTAAGTCCCGTAATACCAAATTCGCGTTACTCAGAATTCATTCTCACAACGGATGAATATTATATTGCACTAAAGCAATTATTTGATTTATGGTATCTTGATGAAAATTGTAAAATTAGAGTTAATCCTTGTGGAAGTATAATTCAATCGATTTTATTAAAAGGAATTAATCTGAGTTGTATTCATAGTGAAAATTGCTTAAATCATTTTCTTACATTCTTACCGAATGGAGATGTGTTCCCATGTAATAGGTTCACAGACTATGAACAATTCAAAATAGGGAATATATCCAATATGACCTTTACAGAAATATTAAAATCTGAAAAACGATCTGAACTTCTATCACGCACAATTGAAACAATTAATGCTTGCAGAAAATGTGAATTTAGGCAGTATTGTAAAGGTGGCTGTATGAATCATGCATATGAATTTTATCAAACAATTTATGAACGTGATTATTATTGTCAATCATTCTTTAAAATTTTTCAGTATATAAACGAAAAAGTTAATGTATCTATTAATAAAGCAAAGCGTCAAATTTAAATTTAACTATCATGGAAACAAATGAATTAATTATCGAATTGAAAGAGCCTAATCTCAATGTCAACATTGACATAGAAAGAATTGATTCTCCTGCTCTCCAACGTATCCTAAGAGAGTTTAGTGACCCTGAAATTGTAACTAAAATGTATGACAAACATTCTGATTGGGGACAGCAAGGTCAATGTGGTTGTGTTATGGGTTGTTTAGGTGGATAGAAACAAAGCTGCTAACAAAGTGTAGCAGCAATAAGGGTTTCAGTGGTTATTCAAGCATTCTGCACCGCTTAAACTTTGGTGTCGGCAGACAGGAAAGTTGCCCGCAATCCTTACTGCTGCTACACTCAGCCGTTACCGCCAAGTGTAAGAAACAGACAACGACATAGAAAAATTAAAAAGTAAACCATTTTGACAGAAAAGAAAAAAGAAATATTGACAATACAGTAAATACGACAACTTGAAAATTCAAGAAAACACTTAACACATATTCCTGATTTTGAATTAATTTATATTAACAATAATTATAAACAAAAAAACAAAAATTATGGCATTAATTGATTTATTTGACAGTGGTGATAAAAAGAAAAGACTTAGCCACATTAAAAACCTCGTTGCACTAGCTGCCTCTGACGGTGAAATAGATAAAAACGAACTGGACTTGATTTTTAGAATTGGAGCAAAAGTTGGTTTAACTCGTGATGAATTGTTGAGAATTATTCAAAGACCTGAAAGCATATCTTTTAGAGCACCCGAATCTTTTAGAGAAAAAATAGAACAATTATATGACATGGTGCTCATTATGATGATTGATGGTGAAATTCATGAAAATGAAGTTGCTCTATGTAAATTAACAGCAATTAGACTAGGATTCAAACATCAGATAATTGACAGAATGGTACATGATGTAATTGATATGTTAGCAAAAGGGTTAGCACTAAATATCGTACTTTCAAATTTAGAGAGAGAGTATGCGTAAGATGTGTTTTTTAAATTTGAACATGAGAATATGAAAACTTATGACACATTCATTCCAAATTTTTTGGAAATGCAAGGAAAAATAGAAAGGGAATCCTTTCGTTTCATTGCCGACAACTGTAAAATTTGGCACAAAGGGAATTGCATTGCTGATATTGATTCATACTTTGAGATTGAAGCCGCAGTAAACTCTTTTAACGGGAAAATTGAAGTAACGTTTGATAATTCAGAAATATCTGAATATATAATTGATAATTTTTCATTCGCTGAAATATCATTAATGAATGACCGTGTGCTTTGGAGTAATAATATTTTAAATGGAGGTGCTGGATGTGATGAATATGAACCCAGTATTATGTCCCTTTTCTACTACAAAGGTAAACTCTCTAGGATTTATTTACATGTTTATAAACCTGTAGAAGTTTTAATAGAATTGGTCTCAAATCAAGAAGGAAGAATTGAAGATGTTGAAAATCCATTAAAAAAAATAGCAGAATCTCTTCAAGAAAGAAATGAGAAACAATTTGATTTGAGTAATATTACTTTTGTTTCAAATAGCCATCAACGATACGAAAATGGAATTCCTGTAAAAGGGTTGCAAAAATCTAAGCGTTCCATTAAAATTGAAGAAAATATTAATGGCTGTGAAGGTTATAGCATTAAAGGTGGTGATGGATATATTGTAACTATATTTAATTTGGAAGGCAATCATCCATTGTGGGGAAATAATATCCAAATGACCCCAAAACCTATGCGAATCATCAGTAAATCTTCTGAAAAAATTGTTTTACGTGGTTACAGAGTTGAAGCAATGACTCCCTTTGGTTGGACAGACTTTAACGGTGCAGATTATGGTTTTAGTATTTTTATTAAAAATGGAGAAATTGAATATTGCATGCTGCATATGTATGACAGGAATGTTGATATTAAATATTTTAAATAAAATTGTGACACTGAAACTAAACAATGGTTTACAAGACTGGAAGACAGAACACCAGGCAGTAACAGGAGGTATATTTTATTGCCGAGATAGTGCGGGTTTCAGCGTTTCATCATTTAATAAACTTTCGTGTAACTTGACAGGACAGTGCTCCGAAATCGGCAACAAAAACATACCGCCAAAACGTTATAGGCAAGTTTAAAAACCAAGACGGTCTCCGAAAGCCAAAGGGCTGACCACCCAATGTGACAGAAAAGAAAAAAAAGTGGAGATCAGAAACCACTTTAAAAAACGAGGCGGTTCCGAAAAGCCTTATGAGTAGGTTAAAAACAAAATATCAATTTTATGAAAAAGTATTTATTTTTTGCGATTTTTTTTGCGAGCTGTGTATTTACATTAAATGCACAGACAAAAAGTGAGTTACAAATTGGACTAGCTATGCCTCAAGGCGATTTTGCCGATGATGATGAAGACGATGCCATTTTTGATGGTTCTGGTGTAGCAAGTACTGGGTTTTACTTGGGTTACAAAATATTGTCACCACTAAAAACTGATGGGTTGTACTGGACATTTAACGCTGGAATCATGTACAATGATTTACAAAGCGACTTTAAAGATGATTTAGAGGATGAAATGGATGATGCTGATGATTATAGTTTACCAAAATACTTAAATGTACCTATATTAGTTGGATTGCAATATGAAAAGTCATTATCAGACGGTTTCAAACTATTCGGTGAAGCTGGATTAGGGCTAAATATCTTAAAACTAACTAATCGTTCGGCTTCAAAAGATGATTATGAATTTAAAGAGACATTTAAACCTTCTGTAAAATTAGGCTATAAAATTGGTGCTGGTATTGTTCTCCAGGATAAATATACAATATCTTTGAACTACTTGGGCTTAGGTTCACACAAAGTTAAATATGAACATGAAGAAAAATATGACGGAGACAGCGAGAGTTATGATGATAAATTTGAAAAAGCCCTTTCTGTTAGTTCTTTGAATATCACTTTTGGCATTCGATTTTAAAGAAGATAAAATACGACCGTATAACACATAGCGTGATAGCCAAAAAGCCCAACAACAAAAGCCCGGAAGTTACTTACACACTTACGGGCTTTTTGGTCTATCACCTGTTCAGCGACCCCGGTCCGGAGTTACTGCCTTAGGGGAAAAAGTAGCCTGTTTTTACATTCACTGGTTGGAGGTACCGTATGGACGGTTTCGATTATTCGGTATTTGTTTGTCATTTTCGCCATGACGGTAATGTTGTTTAGCGTTTTTCGATGTTGTATTTTCCATTTTCGTTTCGATGCGCATGATTTTGCTGCGCTCCGTAAAATACGGTGGCCGTTCGCCCTGTGAAGAGGAACAATGTTATTATCTTTTTGTGGTTTCATCGGCATTTGCATTTTTGAGATTTTTCGGGCTTCCCCGATTCATTGGAAAAACCACAGCAACAAGCAACAAGTGGCCTGTTTTGCATTTCGGACAAAGCGTTACATCCACACCGTATTTCTCCAGCATCCGTATCTGATACGGGATTTTAACCCCTGGCGGATGCGGTGGAAGTTGCATTACAGCCAGGATGGCATTAACCCGCTGTTTTCTTCGGTAGTTGCCCAATATTCCGTAATGCCTCATCTTTACAAAACCTTTGGGCAAAATGTGCTGCTCAAAACGCCTGACAAACTCATGCAACGACAATACCATCGTTTTCATTCGTTTATGGTCGGCATAGTCCTTATACCGAAAACTGACACTGTTTTCGGTAATTTCCAAAATGCGGTAATTTGAAATGGCCACTTTATGGGCATATCTGGCCAGGTACTCCACCACCTGCGATACGCTGCCCATGGGCTGTTTGGCATACACCAGCCACTCTTTGCGGTAAAGAATGTCTTTAAGCTGTTTCCAGTTGCAGCTTTCAGGAACCTTTATTTTTCCATCTCCAATCAGTTTATTAAGACGTTCCAGGAAATAGCCTTTGTAAAGCGGTTCCATCACCTTGTAAGGAAACAGGTAGCCATAACGGACACTTTTCTTAAGGTTGTGCCAACGGTTGTTGTTGTCGGCTCCGCCACCGCTCACTATGCAGTGAACATGCGGATGGAAAGAAAGTTGCTGTCCCCAGGTATGCAACACGGATGTTATGGAGGGAGTAGCCCCCAGCCATTGGGGATCGTGGCACAAGGTAAGCAGGCAGCGCGAAGCGCTGCCGAAGAGCAGCTTAAACAAAGCCTCCCGGTTGCCCATCACCAATACATTCAACTCGTGGGGCAGGGTAAACACCACATGAAAATACTTCACCGGCAACAGTTCATTCATCCTTGCTTCCTGCCATTCATCCTGCTTTTGCCAGTTGCACGAAGGGCAATGGCGGTTACGGCAACTGTGGTAGCGGTAATGAATATGCCGGCACCCGGGATCATCACATTGAAAATGATGATAACCCAATGCAGCAGTGCGGCAGTTGGCCAGATTTGTAAGCACCTGGTGCGAAAAAGGATTAACGTATTCAGCCCATGCCGTTTGCCTGATGATTTGCTGAACCGTATGGCGTGGTTTCAAAGCAGCCGGGTTGACTTTGGAATATTGGCTATCTGGTCATCTTCCCTGAAAAGCTCGTCTAATGGATTGACAATCAGGTTTCGTTTGGATGTTTGCAGATGGAGGTAAATCATGGTGGTTTTTATGTCGCTATGTCCCAACAACTCTTTGATGGTGTGAATATCCACCCCTGCATCGAGCAGATGGGTAGCAAAGCTGTGACGAAGGGCATGGGTTTTATGCTCTTTATGCGATAATCCGGCGTGATTATAAGCCTGCCGTACCGTCCACTGAATGGCGCCTGCCCACATGGGTTGCCCAGGCCTTATCCCTTCAAAGAGGTAAACCAGCGGTTTTACCTTCTGGTTTCTGTAATAAGTACGCAATGTTTCAACCACCCGTTTCGAAAGCAGGGTATAACGGTCTTTACGGCCTTTTCCGCAACGCACAAACAGGCGGTTGTTTTTGCTGTCAACGTCGGTGAGTCGAAGCAAGCGTAGTTCTTCGAGTCGCAAACCCGAACTGTAAAACAACTCAACAATGGCTTTTTGCTTGGGGCTGCGGCAACTGTTAATGAGCCGCTGCATCTCCTCTTTGGTAAGATAGTGCGGCAGCTTGAACTCCCGTTTGGGATAGAGCTTTGAGGGCACATCATAAGGACGTTTGAGTACATGGCGAAAGAAGAAAGCCACACTTTGAGCCGTCATCTTGCTTTTGCTGTACGAAACCTGGTGAACGGTTTTCAGATAATGGAGGTAATCAATGATATGTGCATCAGTCCACTGCTGAGGCGACAGATCGGGAAAATAAGCGCAGATGTAGCGGATCTCGCGCAAATAGGTAGCAATACTTCGCGGTGAATAGTTGCCCGCGATCATTGTTTTCTGGAGAAGCCGCAAGGCTTCTTCCGACTGAGGATGCATTTTTTTTCCATGATAATTAAATTTTAAATTAACATCCGAAATTAACTATTTTTGTCCAGCAAGCCGGTGGCGAAAAGCTCCCCTTAGCTCTGCTAAGGGGTCGCTTGAACATTTTGTATAAGTAATGGCAGACAATGTGGTAAATGTATAGGTTTGTAGCCCGCTCAAACCGTGTAGCTGTTTGATAGGAAATTACCACGTAATCTGCCATTACTCATACAATTTACCGTTATCTGCCATTGCTGAAGTGAGAATTAAATGAGTCCAATATCAGAAAATCAAAAAACCGAAATCATTGCCTTATTAACGTAAGGCAAACTAAGCAGAGAGCAAATCGCTGCGAAAGTTGGAGT
>Ga0208195_1003508_pt1 | contig 13292 bp, 8 predicted proteins | sample AD_UKC077_MetaG_FD_184441 | JGI IMG/M metagenome (GOLD analysis project Ga0208195, IMG submission 184441) | Active sludge microbial communities of municipal wastewater-treating anaerobic digesters from USA - AD_UKC077_MetaG (SPAdes) (version 2) | ecosystem: Engineered > Bioreactor > Anaerobic >...
CCAATAACGCCAGTTCGGCGGGAAGGCTTTCAATAAAGGCAGCAACGTCAACCTCCATCATATGGGAGATTTCCGTTTGCAGAGCGTGCCAATTGCGTGTCGTTACATATTCATTGAGTTGTTCAAACTGTTCTTCCATTTTTTATCGGAGACGAATACTTGTGTGGAACTGTCGAGTATCAACGATGACGGTGCATGAACGCACCAAAGCAGAAGCTTCTACTCAGAGGGTCATCGGATATACTTGCATGTTTGCCACATGTATCCACGACTCGCACCTCCTTGCAGTTATGATAGTGTCAATATGCCAACAGAATATCGGGTTGGATAAGATTGTTCAACCACTTTTATATCTAAGTCTTTACACTTCAATGTTCCGAATGAACGCCTCGACTTCCTGTTTGCCCTTCTTCTCGTCGACCTTTCCTAAGAAAAAATACCCAAGGATGAAGAGAACGATCAAACTGACAATTCCCGCTCGGTTGCTTTTTGTAAGCAACGTAATCGTGCCCATCAACAGAGGACCGATGATCGCGGCGAACTTTCCGAGCATATTGAAGAAACCGAAGAACTGAGCGCTTTGCTCTTTTGGGATGAGCCTGGTGTAATAGGAGCGGGAGAGGGCTTGGATTCCCCCTTGAAACAACCCGATTGCAACTGCCAAGAGGTAGAAGTGAATCGTCTTGGTCATGAAAAACCCGAGTATCGCGATCAGGGCATATGCTCCGATTGCGACTTTGAGGGCGGTCTTTATTCCGACCTTCCTTCCGAAGTAGGAGTATGCCAATGCGGAAGGAAACGCGACAAACTGGGTGATCAACAGTGCGATGATCAGCGATTCGCTGGGAAATCCCAATGCGGTTCCATAGTTCACTGCCATTCTGATGATCGTATCGACTCCGTCGATGTAGAGCCAGTAGGCAAGCAGGAAGGTCGCTATGGTCTTGAGCTGGCGAAAGCTCTTTATCGTATTGATCGTCAGCTTCAGTCCTTTTTTAATCGAATCACGAGCGGTGAGTTCTTCCTCCGCCTTTTCCTCTTTTACCCAAAGCCACAGAGGAATCGTGTTGACCAGCCACCAGACTCCGACGATGACAAAGCTCACCCTGATGGCGATCGCTTCATCGGGCAGGCCGAACCAATGGGGATTGAGGTACATCAGAACGTTCACTAAAAACAGAAGTCCTCCGCCGATATAGCCTAGACTGTAGCCAAGCGATGAGACGTAATCGACTTTCTTCTCCGAGGCGACAAAGGGGAGCAGAGCGTCATAAAACGTATTCGCTCCGCTGAAGCCGACGACCGCGAGGCTGTAGTACAGGACGGCAAGCGGCCATGAGCCCATCTTCAAGAAGAAGAGCGATCCGGTCATTATCGCTCCAAGGAAGGTGAAGAAGGTGAATATCCGTTTTTTGTAACTTCCCCAGTCGGCGATTGCACCGAGAAATGGTGCCAAAAGGGCGACGATGAGCGAACCGAGGGAGTTTGCCGCTCCTAAGAAAAACGTCCCCTGCTCGGTGGAGGAGCCTACAGCCCAATATGCGGTGAAGAAAACAGGGAAAAACCCGGCCATTACCGTGGTAGCAAACGCACTGTTTGCCCAATCATACCAAGCCCATGCAAAGATCGATCGACGTGTGTCCTGCATCATGTACCTCGTTGCTTTCACGATATCATTACCCATGGACCTTGTCAGCAATTTGTTTTTGTCTTGAACAAGAACGTTGCCTCCTCTACAATACGCGCAGAAATCGAACAGGAGTCCGAGATGATAGTATGTAAATTTGGTGGCAGCTCCGTTGCAGATGCCGCACAACTGAGGAAGATCAAGCAGATTGTTGACAGTGATTCCAAACGAACAATCGTAATCGTTTCCGCTCCGGGAAAGCGAAGATCCGATGATGAGAAAGTCACCGACATGCTCTACGGGTGCGCCGCGCTGGTCGATCAGGGCAAACCGTGTAAGCCGATCTTTGAAAAGGTCGTCGAGCGCTACAGCACGATCTTGGATGATCTGAAGATTGACCGCACCGAGTTCGATCCTCTTTTTCAACGCATTGAAGCGGAGATCAATGAAGGTGCCGGCAGCCACTACGCCGCCAGCCGGGGAGAATACCTCTCCGCTAAAGTGGTGGCCTCCTTTTTCGGATGGGAGTTCTTGGATACTCAGGATCTTATCACGATCGACATCGACGGAACGGTAGCTTCCTCTTCCTATGAGAAGATCGCCCGGGTGATCGATCCGAAGAAGCGCTATGTGATCCCGGGATTTTATGGCAGCGACAATGAAGGGATTATAAGAACGTTCAGTCGTGGAGGGAGCGATATCACCGCAAGCGTCTTTGCTCGGGCGGTTGGTGCCGATGTCTATGAGAACTGGACGGATGTTTCCGGAATCTATGCGATCGATCCCCGGCTTGTCGAGAATGCGAAAGTTGTTCAGGAGCTTACTTACCAGGAGGTTCGGGCGTTGGCGGGAGTGGGAGCAAATGTGTTCCACGAGGAAGCGATCGCTCCCTTGTATCATCATGTGATTCCAATTAATATAAAGAATACGAACGACCCGACCGCTGAAGGAACCTGGATTCGCGCTTCCCGCGATTACGCCGACACACCGCTTGCCGGAGTTTCCGCCAAAGGCGGATACACCCGCATCGTGGTTCAGAAACTGCTGTTGCTGAAGAAGGTAGGAATCCGTCAGGGGTTGTTGACGATGCTCCATGTCTTCGGAGTCCATCCGACATTCACATCCTCGGGGATCGATTCACTTGCATGGTATTTTGATTCCAGCCAGGCGAACGAACAGATTCTTGTTTCCTTATGTGCTCGTCTTAAAGAGGAGTTTGAGCTTGACGAAGTGACCGTTACTACCGATATTGCAATCGTCGGCGTGATAGGCGAGGGTTCAAGTCGGTTGGAAGGATTGACATCGAAGGCGACCGGAGCGCTGGCGGAAGGGGGAATCGAGCTGTTGTTCCTCAGTGTCGGCAGCTCACCAAATACTCTGTTGCTCGGTGTTCCTCAGAATAAACAGAAAGAGGCCGTTATCGCCCTCTATGCTGAGCTCTTTTAAGGAAGTGTCATGGTTAGTACTGAAACGTTATTACTCTCTTTGATGATCTTCTGCGCCCGAGTGGTTGATGTTTCACTTTCAACGATTCGCCAGGTGATGATCATTCGAGGTAAACGAGCGATTACGTTCGGAATCGCTTTTATTGAAAACCTGATTTGGGTCTTCGCCGTCTCCAAAGTGCTCCAAGACCTCTCCGAACCGATTACCGCATTCGCATTTGCCCTCGGCTTTGCCACGGGGACATTTGTAGGCATCACGTTGGAAGGAAAACTTCTCATCGGCGAGCAGGTCGTGAAAGTCTTTACATCCATGGGGGATGAGGTGGCTGATTATCTTCGTTCCAACGGCTTCCGTCTCACGGAATTCATGGGCAAAGGAAGAGACGGAGATGTCTCCCTGTTGTTTGTCCAAGTTCGTCGCAGGGATGCCCAGAAGGTATCAACCCTAGCTCGCAAGCTCGATCCCGCATGCTACCTGCTGGTTGAAGATATCCGCTTCCAGCAACGAGCGGCGACCTGATTTACAAAGAAAAGGTAAAGATATTGGAAGATAAAAGAACCGGCCGATCCGGCCGGTTCTTTCTCCTTCAAAAGAGATATCTTCGAATCTACTTGATGACGACTTCCGTTTCGAGATCGAAGAACTTGGCTTTCGCCATATTAGGAATCAAGGAAATCTTCGTATCCGGTGCGGGTACGAGGTTCGGCTCGATCTTACCGATGACTTGACTTTTGCTTGTTGCGACATAGACGTGCGTCTCGCTTCCAAGCGGTTCGACGACGCTTACGACACCGTCAATCGTCTCACCATCTTTCTTGGTGTGGTGGAACTCGACGTCTTCGGGGCGAATGCCGAAGGTGACGCTCTTGCCGACATACGGGGTGAGGAACTTCTTCTGTTCAGGAGTCACCTTCAAGCGGAAGGTACCTTCGTTTGCATAGATGTTGTCACCGTCAGCCTCGATCTGGGTTACGAGGAAGTTCATCGGAGGGCTTCCAATAAAGCCGGCAACGAACTTGTTCTCCGGGTGATTATACAGCTCAAGCGGTCCGCCGATCTGTTGGATGACACCGAACTTCATGACTACGATCACATCAGCCATCGTCAAGGCCTCGACCTGGTCGTGGGTAACGTAGATCATCGTCGCTTGCAAGCGGTGGTGCAGAGAAGAAATCTCGGCGCGCATCTGAACCCGAAGCTTTGCGTCAAGGTTGGAAAGCGGCTCGTCAAAGAGGAATACTTTCGGCTTTCGAACGATTGCCCGTCCTACTGCGACGCGCTGGCGCTGTCCACCGGAAAGAGCTTTCGGTTTACGATCGAGCAGCTCTTCAATCTCAAGGATCTTCGCAGCTTCGCGTACCCGCTGATCTATTTCGTCTTTGGGGAACTTGCGGATCTTAAGACCGAATGCCATGTTGTCATAGACGGTCATGTGCGGATAGAGCGCATAGTTCTGGAAAACCATCGCTATATCCCGATCTTTCGGGGGAACGTCGTTGACGAGTTTGTCGTCAATGTAGAGTTCGCCGGAAGTGATGTCTTCAAGACCGGCGATCATTCTGAGAGTGGTGGATTTTCCACATCCGGATGGGCCGACGAGGACGACGAATTCGCGGTCCTTGATTTCGATGTTGACGTTGTCAACAGCTTTGACTCCACCGTCATACACCTTCGAGATGTTTTTCAGTGTTACTGTGGCCACAATGCCTCCTAATTATTTTATCTGTTATGACTGTACCTCACCCAAGCTCCAGTGTCAAACCTTTGATGGGTGAAGATTATTTACATCAATGCCCGATTCTGCTACAGTAGGCTCACTGCGCCAGTAGCACAATGGTAGTGCTCGTGCTTCCCAAGCATGAGACGAGGGTTCGATTCCCTTCTGGCGCTTGAAGAAAGGAGGCCGTCGCAAAAGTCGAAAATGCGACGGCTTCTTTTTCATTCAACACATCATACGGTTCAGTATATGGTATACGTTCCTCCTGTTTTATGTCTTATTGATATATTGTACTACTAATAAGAATTGAATGGAAGCAGTACAGAACCGTTTCTTATAAACATGAGGTATATAATTCAAATAAAAAGAAGAAAGTCTTGTTTATTCTCGACAAAAATTATAATAATGTATATATAAGATATTGATGTGGAGGGAGTACCATGGAACGAACGATTGTGTCCCTTTTACAAAATGCGGCTGAGAAATATCAGGACCGAGCGTATACGAACACCCGCTTTGATCAAGGATGGGTTCCTTCCTCCTTCAAGCAAACGAATATCGACAGCGATCATGTCGCGGCGTTCCTTCTCGAAGATGGCGTCAAAAGCCAGATGAGCGTAGGAATTCTCAGCGAAGGAAAAGGGCAGTGGGTAACCTTTGAACACGGGGCGCTGAAAGCCCGCATGGTCAGCGTTCCTCTATCAATCAAGCTTACCGCTGAAGAGGTTGCGTTTCGGGTCAACCACAGCGAAGCGGTGATGCTTGCGGTATCTTCCAACACGTTGGGGCTTGTCGCCACGGCGTACCCTTCCTTCGATCATCCGGTGAAGCTGATCTACCTTGATGCACCCGACGACCGTCTTGCAAAGCACGTAGCCGAACGGAAGTGGGTTGAAGGCAAGGAGTATGTCGTCTGGCCGGAGATTCTTAAAAAAGGCGAGGCCGTTCTGAAGAAGAAGCCGAAACTGGTCAGCGATTCGATCGCGAAGATCAAGGAAGATGATACGATCAACATCTGTTATACCAGCGGAACGACGGGCAATCCGAAAGGAATCATGCTGACCCACCTCAACTATTGGGCGAATGTCCAGGGAGCGGTCGAGCTGTTCAAGATTCCCAACGGAACGTTCGAGACCCTGATCATCCTTCCCGTCGATCACAGTTTCGCCCATACGGTAGGAATTTACACTTCGCTGGTCTGCGGCATCACCCTTCACTTTGTCGATTCACGAGGTTCCAACTCCGCAATCATCCGGAACTTCCCGAAAAACCTGGTCGAGCTGAATCCCACCTTCCTGATGACGGTGCCTTCGATCACCGGCGCCTTCATGAGGAGGATGAGCCAAGGAATCGCCGCTAAAGGGCCGTTCATCGAAGGAATCTTCAAACGCGGGCTTGAAGCCGGAATCGCCCGGAATGGCGACGGCTTTAATAAAGGAAGCAGATTCAAAGGCTGGTTCCATTACCACTTGGCCAATCTCCTGGTCTTTCCGAAACTCCGCAAGGTGTTCGGAAACAAGCTCCTGTACTGCGTCGGCGGCGGAGCGCTGCTGGAGGCTCGCCAACAGCACTTCTTTGCGGCGATCGGCTCCCCGGTGTATCAAGGATACGGGCTGACGGAAGCCGCCCCGATCATCTGTTCAAACTCCCCGCGACGCTATAAGTTCGGAAGCAGCGGGATGGTCCTGCACAACATCGAGTGCCGGATCATGGTCGATGACAAGACCGAAGCCAAAGTAGGGCAGCGGGGCGAGATCGTCATTCGCGGCGACAACGTGATGAAGGGGTACTTCAAGAATCCCGAAGCCACCGCCGAGGCGCTCCGTAACGGTTGGCTCTGGACCGGAGATCTGGGCTATTACGATGAAGATGGGTTCCTCGTCGTAACCGGCCGGGCAAAAGCTCTCTTGATCGGCAAGGATGGGGAAAAATACAGCCCCGAAGAGGTTGAAGAGGTGATGGTGAACAATGTCGCTTCGATCAACCAGCTGATGGTGTACAACGACCACAAAGCGATCACTACCGCGCTGGTCACCCTTCAGGAAGATGTGATCAAGCGGATGATCAAGGAGAAGGGATTGTCAACACCAGAAGAGGCGTTGGATGCGATCATCGCCGATCTGAAATCGTATGAACGATACGCAAGCGCCATTCCCCCAATGTGGCAGCCAAGTCGCTTCGCGCTGATTGAAAAACCCTTCAGCGAAGCGGACGGGCTCGTGAACTCGACGATGAAACTGGTTCGCTACAAGACCGTTGAATTCTACAGGGATCGAATCGAGCTCCTGTACGCCGGTGACGCTGAAAACAGGGAAGCGAACCTCAAGGTGGTCACCAACCTTTTCTTCAACAAAAAGAAGTAATCCAAAAACAAAACAACATCCCCCCTCAATAATTGTATAATATTTATACTATAAAGAGGGGATTTCTGTAGACAGCTGTGACCAATTGTGTAACGATTATCGATGGAGATTGATTTTCATTTAGGGGATCGACTCCCTGGAAAAGTGGTTTATTGGTTCTTCATATATGAAGAAGGAACTGCATACCGAGCGTATTCTCTCGTTTAAGGAGGAGATTGTGAAACGATTTGTTATGCCGATATTGGTTATTGCATTGCTTGCGCTGGTTCTCATCGGCTGTGACCAGGATATGCGCAGCAGTATAGTCGGCTTCTTGGACCCGTTGGGCAACAACGTCTATATTGATTCAGGAATGGCACCCACCAACACGGCCAACGCCGCTGCAGCAAGCAATCAGGTTGCCGGCTTGGGAACCGGTGAGTCGAAGGGTACACTTACTGATGGAAAGATTGATAGCAGCGTTTTCGGGGTTGAAGTAACCGTCGGAGAAACGGAAAATACGTCCTTCCTCGCTCCACAATCCGAAGAGGACCAGGAAAAACTGAAGAACGAACTGGGGGAAGCACTTAATTCGCCTTCACAAAAAGAGCAGCTTAAGGAAGATATGAAAAAACCGGCATCCGATGAGCAGAAAGCAGCGGCGAAAGGAACGGTCGGTGCCTTCAATACGGTTCTCGCAAGTATCAAGACTGAAAGTGGAGGCGATAAGTTAGACTTCCTTGATAATCTCAAGCTTCCCGAGATCAAGGATGAGGATGAGCTCACCCAAGGTGATATGCTGATGCTCCAGTTGATGACCGACATGGTCAAAAATACCGTTGACACGCTTACAGAGCTTTCTGAAGGTGGAGATTTAAAGAAATTCGATGGTGCCAATCTTACTCAGGAAGGCATCAACAAAGTGATGGGAATCGTCGACGATGCCCTCTTTGCCGCCCAGATGGCGGAAGAGCTTTCCGGAGCTTCTTCCATCGACTTCACCGGTAGTCTGGATCTGTCGTCGCTCCTTGAAAACATCGGTGGCAAGGGAAGAAACCGGATCCAGGCGCGTGATGATGGCGATGATTTCGATTTTGAGGAAGTGATACCCACCCTCTTAGGCTTGTCCAAAGAAATCACCGCCATGATGGGAGCGGAGCTCAGAAATGGTGAGGTTATCATCAATCAGCAAAAGTATCGAACCTTCATGGCGATGATGAAATCCTACCGTTCCTCCCTTGAATATGCGTTCGGCTTTGGTTTCGACGCACAACAGATGAAGAAATACAGGTTTGCCAACAGAGAGCATCTCGATCTCTCTTCACTCATTAAGTATCTTCTTGCGGTGATTGCTACCGAGCATGAAGGGTATATCAAGTATTACAATAAGGATAAGGCAGACAGCGAGAAAGTGAGTTCTCGAAAGTTGATCGAGGAGTTCCTTGATGAAAACCAAGTGTTTGTAACCGGAGATCTGGACGACGACGATTACGATGATTTTGAGCTTGCTCCAATTGAAAATGTAGAAACGATTTATAAGGACGTCGTTGATTATCTTAAAGACAGGGACGGAGAAGGACTTGGTGAAACCATCAAGAATACCTTGCTTGGAATCAATGCGTTTGCCGGTGGTGATATGCTTGCTGAGTTGCTTGAACAGTTTGATTTAAAGGAAATCTTCAGCGGTGAAGAGGATGGGGAGGGAGATTGATATGAAGAAGAGACTCCTTGTAATTTTATTAATCGTGCTTGTCGGAGTCGCTCCGCTGTTGGCTGCAACAACGTATGGACCCGATAACGCAGCGTATGAGCAGACCGCTCAACCGTTTACCGGAACGAACATCTGGTCCTTGTCGATGGGTGGAGCCGGTTTGGGAATGAAAGGATATTCGGAGAGTTTTCTGTTGAACCCGGCGAACCTTCCGGGAAGCGGATTCAAGCTTTCGATACCCGCCGTAACCGTGACCGCCTACAACGTCGTGAAAATCCTGGAAAGCCCGATGATCGATTATATCGCTTCCGGTGAAGATGAAGACATGATCAAAGCCGCCCAGGAGTTCCTGAAAACGATCGGCAAAGGACAGGGCGACGTTCTGACGACGGATATCAGCCTGCTCACGCTGAATGCCGGAGGTCTCGGCCTTTCGGTCCAAGCCCAGGAACGCCTGATGAGCTATAAGACGGGAGCGGAAATGACTTCCACCAAGCTCATCGCCCAGGTAACCGCCGCGGCCACGCTTGGCCTCGGGTTCAAGATCCCGGTCATCCCCAAGTGGCTTGACATCGATCTGGGAGCGAACGTTCAGGTTGCCTATAAAGCATACCTTGAACAGATTGATGCTCAGACGATCATCGGGATGATGGGTGACGACTCAAGCGATCCTGCCAAAGTCTTCCTCAACGAGACACCGCTGATCGCCGGCTGGTCGATGCCGATCACAATCGGAATGAACGTCAACGGACCGTACGGTCTGAGTCTTTCCGCGGTTGCCAGGAACATCAACGCCACGCAACATATGACGGCATACAAATCGGTAGATGACTGGGCGATCGAGAACTTTGACCAAAGCATTTCGGGCGAAGCAGGACATAATCCTGCAACTATCGAGGAGTTTGAAGTCGTTCCCGAATTCCGCTTCGACCTAGGTCTTAGCTGGAGTCAATCCCTTGGCGGTTCGCTGCTCACACCGACTCTTTCATTCGATATAGTCGATGCCGGGAAATTGGCCGGTTTGCAGGGCGATGACCTGACTCGAGCGTTCTGGGAAAGCACGAGAATCGGAGCATCGCTCCGCTTGCTGGATATCCTCGATCTCCGCTACGGCTTGAGCAAAGGATATCATTCGGTCGGACTCGGTATCGATCTCTTTGTCGTCCACCTCGATGTGGCGTATTACACCCTCGAGTACGGCAAGAATCTTGGAGACAAACCGATCGATGCCCTCTCGGTTCGAGTCGGACTGCTTTCACGCTAAGCGATCTTGATGATCATGCGATGCCACTCCTTCGGGAGTGGCATTGTTATTACAATAACATCTTGCAATAAAAGTATAGTTTTTGTTATTAAGACTATACTTTGTTCCATATCTGCACTATGGTGTACAAAAACCATTATAATCGAGAGGTCACTATGGCTAGCTTTGGCATTTGGGGGTTGATTCCTCCTGTGTTGACGATTACCTTGGCGTTCATCACCAAGGACGTCATCGCTTCCTTGTTTTTAGGAATTCTCAGCGGAACGTTGATCGTAGCGGGTGGCAATCCGATCGTTGCGTTGATCAACTTGACCGACATGCTTGCGGATTCACTCAATGACGGGTGGAACATCCGGATCTTGCTCTTCTGCGCGCTGCTGGGCGGTTTGGTCGGAATGCTCAGCCGCACCGGAGCGACCCACGCGTTCGGCCGGTGGGCGGCAGAAAAGCTTCACACCGCGAAAGCCAGCTTGGTCGTCTCCTGGCTGTTCGGATTGGCGATCTTCATTGATGACTATTTCAACAGCCTCGCGGTCGGAACGGTCATGCGCCCGATTACCGACAAGAACGGAGTAAGCCGCGCTCAGCTGGCATATGTGCTCGACTCGACCGCAGCTCCGGTATGCATTCTGGTCCCGATTTCCTCATGGGTCATCACCGTCATGTCAATCGTGAAGTCCTCTGACGGATTCAGCGTATTGGGAGTCAGCGAGTTCTCCTTCTTCCTTCGTTCCGTTCCCTACAACATCTATCCGATTCTAACTCTGATCATGGTGATTTACACGATCGTCAGCGAGCGGAACTACGGACCTATGGCGCGTTCGATCGCCTATGCGAAAGAAACAGGGAAACTGTACGACGAAAGCTATGGAGCGGCCTCCGGCGAAATTGAAGATGTCGGCACAGACAAGGCGGATCAAGCAAAGAGTCTTGATATGATCTTTCCCCTGATCGTGCTGGTCCTCTCCAGCGTCATCTTCTTTCCCGTGACGACATACCTTGGGACGATCGGAAGCGACGGAATTGAAACATACGGCCAAGCGGTTCGTTCGATGAGCCTTGGCGACGCATTCAACAACACCGACGCATCGATGGCGCTCTTCTACGCGATCATCTTCACGCTGGCGATCACCTCGGTTTACTACCTTGCCCGCAAGCTATTCACCCTCCGTGAAACGGGAGACGCCTTGACCGAAGGCATCAAGTCGATGGTTCCGGCGCTCATTATCTTGACGATGGCATGGACGATCGGGACGGTCATCACCTCTTCGCCGGAGGATGGCGGACTCGGTCTGGCTGCCTACCTCAGCGATGTGGTCATCGGAGGCGGATTCCCGATCGCTCTTGTTCCGATGATCGCATTCGTCCTCTCCTCCCTGATCGCCTTCTCGACGGGAACCAGTTGGGGAACGTTCGCGATCATGATTCCGATCGTGATGCCGATCGCAGTGGGTCTTGCCCAGGCGAAAGGTCTTGAAAATTCAGCGCTGTTGAACGCGGCGATGATCAGCGTCAGCGCCGTACTCGGCGGCTCGGTCTTCGGCGACCACGCAAGTCCGATCAGTGATACGACGATTCTTTCCTCCACCGGTGCTGGCTGTCCGCACCTCGAGCACGTGGCTACCCAGATGCCCTACGCGGTGACAATAGCCATCGTATCCGCAGTCGCCTTCATCTTCGGCGGAATTTTCTTGAACATCTTTGCCGCTTGGATCGTTGCGTTCCTGCTCTTTGCCGGGGCGATGTATCTTCTGCCGAAGTATTTTAAATAATCCTCTCAAAGCCCACCAATGCGTGGGCTTTCTCTTTGCTCGCGGCTCCTCTATACTCACTGTGTGGAGGAGCCATGAATATTGTTGAGATCGACGGTGTCATAAAGGAATATGCATGGGGAAACGTTTCATCGATTCCTTCACTCCTTGGAATCGAGGGGGACGGTCAGCCCAAAGCCGAGTTGTGGTTTGGAACCCATCCGGACGGAATGGCAACGGTGGTCGAAACTCAGGAAGCTCTTCAGAACCTTCTTGTTTCCGATCCCCGGCACTGGTTGGGTGAAGCTCATCTGGCTACGTTCGGAAACGAGCTCCCGTTGCTTCTGAAAGTGCTCGCGATCGACAAGCCTCTGTCAATCCAGGTTCACCCCGATAAAAAGCAGGCGGAGAAAGGCTGGGCTCAGGAAGAACACCTCCGCAGTCGTCTTCATAAAGATCAGTGGAACTATAAAGACCCCAACCGGAAAGCGGAAATCGGCTATGCTCTCGAGCCGGTGACCGCCTTAAGCGGATTTCGTCCGTTAAAAGAAACTCGAACATGGCTCAAGCGATTGATCCCTTCCGCGCTTCACGCCTTTTTTCCTTTTCTTTATGACGAAGATGATGAAGATGCGCTTATCCGTCGTTTCTTTGAGGCACTCTACACTCTTGGAAAGAATGATCTGGCGACGATCGTAGATGAGCTGTTTGTCTCCTTGGAGAACGCAGACGACCTTCCGCTTGAGAGTGCGGAAGGTTTCCTCATGGAGAAAGGAATCGTTGAATACTGTCGAACGGATTATCCGCTCGATCCGGGTCTGTTGGCCCCCTTCTTCTTGAATGTGGTTCATCTGAAGATCGGCGAAGGATTGTTCATCCCGCCGGGAGTTCTTCACGCCTATATGAAAGGAGTCGTCCTTGAGGTGATGAGCGCTTCGGACAACGTCCTTCGAGGAGGGTTGACTCCCAAAAGAGTGGATCTTCATGAACTGTTTTCGATCGTCGAGGTGATCGGAAAACCTGTTGAATTGGCTCGTCAACTCATCGGCCGGAGCGGACGAATCCACCTCCTCACTCCTACCGAAGAGTTTCATTTGATGGTTCTTCACTCGGGAACTTATGATATCGACGAGCGGTTCTCCATCGAATTGCTTTTCCAGACGGAGGGAGCGACCATGTTCAAGGGAGCGGGAGAAGAGCGGATGTTGAAAAAGGGCAGTTGTCACGTCGTTGCAGCGGGATTGGATAGCTACAGGCTGGATGTCGCAGGCACCCTTTTTATCGCCGATGTTCCCCGCTAGGGTGTTGGCTCGGTGTCGATCAGGTGATACTATCGGTCTTATGGATAGGTATCTGTCAGTATTACAGCGAGAGATGCGCATAGCGATGGGATGTACCGAACCTGCCGCAGCGGCGTTGTGCGGTGCCAAGGCT
>Ga0208195_1003509_pt1 | contig 13286 bp, 5 predicted proteins | sample AD_UKC077_MetaG_FD_184441 | JGI IMG/M metagenome (GOLD analysis project Ga0208195, IMG submission 184441) | Active sludge microbial communities of municipal wastewater-treating anaerobic digesters from USA - AD_UKC077_MetaG (SPAdes) (version 2) | ecosystem: Engineered > Bioreactor > Anaerobic >...
AAAAAGGAAACCCACAACTTAATAGTCCACAAGCAATTGAAGCTTTAACTTTTACTACCGATTTGCTAAATAAAGATAAAACCGTTTATCTTGTCCGTGAATTTGAAGGACAAAATGATTTTTTAGCTGGAATTGCTGCTATGTATGAAGGTAGCAGTGTTTCTATCACGCATATGCGTCAGCAACCAATCAATTTTAATATTGGTTATGCTCCTTTACCTGTATATAGAACCAATAAAAGTGCAGTCAGCGGAACTAATATTGTAATTTTTAAAAGTGGAGATAAGAAAAGAGAACAAGCTGCTTGGGAATTTATAAAATGGTTTACAGATACGGAACAAACAGCCAGATGGAGTGCTGAAACCTGTTATATGCCTGTGCGGAAAAGTGCTATGCAATCTCCTATTCTGCAGAACTTTTTAAAAGAATATCCTCAATTTCAAGGTATTTATGATCAGCTGGAAACAGCTATCTTTGAACCCCAAATTTCTGCCTGGTTCAAAGCCCGTATGGAACTGAAGAATTATTTAGAGAAAGCAATGCGGGGAATTTCTACTCCCAAAGAAGCATTGGATGAAATGAACGCAAAGTTTCAAGCTATCATTAAGGAAGAAAAATATCTAAAAAGCTTGTAGCTATCAACCAACGAGGAAAATATGTTGCTTAACTGCGCTGAAGAATTAATCCTATTAGCGATAGACGATCAAACTAATTCATTTTACAGGATAACCAGCATCAATTTCAATGTGGCTTTAATTGGTGCTCTTTTAATGGATTTGGCTTTGAGAAAAAGAATTGATGTAAATCTGGAAGGTATCTATGTTCTATCTACAGAACCGACAGGTGATAGGTTCCTGGATGCTATTCTGGAAAATTTAATTGAAACTGAAGCAGGAAACCAACCAGCTGCTTTAGTAGGTCAGCTTTATAACTCTATGGGACACTTGAAAGATAAACTCCTGCAGGACTTGGAAGAAAAAGGCATCATCAAGGTGAGCCAGTGTAAAGTCCTTTGGCTGTTCAAAAAGCGTCGCTATCCCGTTATAGACCAGAAAGAAGAGGAAGAAGTCCTTTCCCGAATTCGGAAAACGGTTCTTACCGATGTTGATCCTGAACCCCGAGACCTGGCTTTGATTGCTTTACTTAATATTTGCAATCTGATGGACAAAATCTTTACTCAAGAGGAATTGGAACAACGCAGTGAACGTCTGGAACAGTTAAAGAAACAGGACCTCATCAGCCCTGCCGTAAAAAGAATTATTGGCGAAATGCAGGTCTTAATTACAACTTCCTATACTCCATAGTAATTGCTATTTTAATTTTGGCTTATATTATGTTTCCCTTGACTTTTAAGCCATAATCCAAATTTTTGCTTTTCAGAGAAAAGCGGGCATAGCTCAGGTGGTAGAGCATTAGCTTCCCAAGCTGAGGGTCGCGGGTTCAAGTCCCGTTGCCCGCTCCATTTTTTTTGTAGCTGGAGTTCATTGTAGCTTTATTATTTTTTTGCTGAGAAACAGCATCCTCCGGCTACACAACATTAAGGATGCTGAGTACTTGCTTTAATGTAATAAAATCCCTGGTTACTTGAAGAATCAGTGAATTGAAGGTAGGAAGTAGTTCCAATTAAGGCAAAATTGCTGTAAGGATTATCACTGCGATAAATTTGATAGCTAAGAGCATTCGGAACAGCATTCCAGCGAAGAACAATGTTATTATTTTCTTGGGAAATTGTTACAATAGGTGTTTCCAGAGAAGGATAATAACCGCTACCTGTTAAAACCAGATTGAAATTGTGATAATTAGTGGCATTGCTGGTTATAACTAAATTCCCATTATAAGAGGTTTGAGCTGTAGGTGTAAAAGTTACATTAATGGTCAATGAGTTTCCTGCTTCTATGCCAAATTGCAAGTTATTACGCTCTTCATATTTTACCTCTTTGTTACCAGTATATGCCTTTCTACCCCGAAAAGCAATAGAATAACCATTTGGAACAGTAAAATAGCCAGCCAGAAGTTGATTGCCTGTATTTTGAATGGTAAAAGGCAAAGTTGCAGAATTACCTATTTCTACAGCACCGAAATTTAATTGGGAAGGGTTTAGAGAAATTATCGCATTTTGGGGTTCTGAATGAACTCTTATTTTAATATTAGGTCTATTGCTTGATGTTGAGCCACCTGTAAAAACATTAGTTTGGTCACTGCCATCACTCCAGGTATAACGGTAGCCATTGTTAACAGAAGTGTATTGAACAGTCCCGGATGAATTCCATTGACTTACAAGTCCAAAAGCAGTATCTATTACAATGTTATCAATTCCATTCCAGTGAAAAGGAGTAGAAAGAGTAAGCATATCCCAACCTCCAGCAACTGGCATATAGGATGCATTGGTATAAACCGTAGTCATTCCAGTTGCTGTTTGCCAGGAAGAAACATCAGTAGCAGTTGTATGTTTCATTCGGATTAAAAAATTCGGTAAAGCATAAGCTGGAGAGCTGTCTATATAAAAACCCAGCTGTAAAATATCTACGGGTCCGTAAATTCCTGCAGCATTAAGCTCTGCGGCTGTATAAACCGATTGACCGTGCAAACTTTTATAATAGATATTTACAGGACTGGCAGTATTAGTGCCCGTTATACTTGTTCCAGTACCTATTATAGTTTCGGAAACTGAAGAACTGGAAGGAGTTGCTTGCACGGTTAAGGACGGAAGCGATTCATTAGTTCCGGAAACAGAGGTCAGATAATAAGAATAGGTTGTGCCATTAACAACATCTACATCATAATAAGTATATCTGTTAGCTACATTATCATATAAGGCATTATTACGATATATATTATAACTCTCTATATTTCCAGCTATAGGTGATTGCCAGGTAAGAGTTACTATTCCGTTGCCGGAAGTAGCTCTTAAGGCAGTTGGTGGTAAAATCATACTGCTATCTACAAATATTTTCAAACGGATATTGGGAAGATTATTTGAAGCTGTAAGATTTGTGGGAGCTGAACTATCACTCTGATATTCCCGAGCTCGGGTTGTAGAAGTGCTGGTATAAGTCCAATAAGGATAATTGTTTATGTATTGCTGGTATCCTTTTAAACAAAGGATAGAAAGATTATCAGTCCCATTATAAAGAAACATTTGGTTAAGAGTTACTTCCATCCAGCCGGAAGTGGCGTTATTTGTAAAGGAGCCATTGTAAACTAAAGTATATCCATCCAAACTATAATTACCGGAACTGAGAGTAGTGTTTTGTGTCTGTTTCATATAAATAGAAACACTTTCTATCGGGTTTATATCTTCACCTTGTGCTTTATAATAGGCAAGGGATTTAATAGTGCCCGCAATACCAATTTCGCTGGCAAGATAAATTGCTTCGTGAGCAGAATAGTTATACCATCTATCTAAAGGCATCCTTTGAGTAGATGTTCCAGTTCCTATTGTAATTTCTAAAGGTGCTCCAATTTCCAGAATTATATTCGTTGAAGCAGAACAATTTCCAGCAACTGCAGAACAAAATAAATTAGCTAAAGTTCCTACCGCAACTGAGGCATTTGCACTAAGATTAAAAACAAGTGTTGTATTTCCATTCCCGGATATTGGAGCAAACTGAGCAGTTCCTGTAATAATATTAATTCCTTCGGTAGAAGTAGTAATTGTTGCCGTTCCAGCTGGGCTGGCTACTTCTCCTGTATTCAGTAATTGAACAGAGAGGTTTGCTGTTTCGTCGGGGTCTAAAATTCCATCATTGTCTCCGTTAGAATCTAACACAGTATAGTTTCCGAATTCCAGAATCGGAACATAGACATCTAAAGAAAAGGAATAGTTCCAATTTAATCCACTACCGGAAAGAGCCAGGGTAAAATTAATACTATGTCCTCCAGGGCAAGATGGAGAAACACTTAAACTGAAATTGTTTTGTGGTAAGCCCTGTGCCTCTCCGGCAATATTTCCATAATTAGCAGTAGCATTATTAATTGTGACATAAGAATCGGAACAACTCAACACACCAATAACATTCTCAGCAGTAGAAAGTCCATTGTTTCTAAGCAGGATTTGCAATTGGGCTGTTTCTCCAGGTTCCAGATGATTATTATTATTAGGGTCAATAACAGTTGTTTGAGCTATAGTAAGATGAGGCATACCGGATATAATTTCCGGTGTACTGATAAATAAAGCTTTTTCGTTACTCAAGGGACTGGCAGCTGTAGGATAAGAATTGTTGAAAGTATATTCCAATCCGTCAGTTCCATAATGGTCTTTAATACCTATAGTACAATAATTTCCATGAAGTGTACTACTGCTGCTATCATCAATATTATTAAAGATCTTATATTGCAGCTTTATTTGTCCATCATTGGTCATTGTTGGATAATAGATGGGATCGTATAAAATCGCTTGGAAGGACTCTGGAGTATTATTATCTTTGCCAGAAACAATATTGTACCATTCTACAATATAATAATGCTGAGAGGAATTGTAATAGGTATAAACTCCGCTTCCTGTCCCTACTACCAGGTCATCCCAAAAGACCGCAATCATCGGATTGGGACCTCCAGCTCCCGGTAAACGCCAATTTCTCCAGTCCGCATTTTGGGTTGCACCAAAAGCAATAAAACCATTAGAACAAATGGATGCCTGAGTATATTGTCTACCATAAAAGGTAAAGGGAAAGGGTAAATTAACTGTCATAATAGAGACAGCGTTATTGGCATCCCCATCTTCTGAACCATTGGCCGGGTCTGTTAAAGATAGTAAGGTTCCACTTCCTCCTTCAGCAGGAGCAATAGGAATCCATTGATAACTTGGGCACAAAGGATATGCCGTATCCGTTTGATCATAAATAAAATAGCCATAAGCATCCTGACCCAAAGGATCGTGAACAGTCGTTGTGCCAATCGTAATACTTAAATGTAAGGTTTGGGTATATCCATTAGCATTAGAAAGTGTTAGAATCAACGGAATCACCATTCCATTTATACTGCTATCCCAGGCAAAAACAGTAAAGCTGTTAGAACTATTAGTAACTGTAGAATTAGGAGCAATATTGCCAAAATAACCCTCAGCATCTTGAACAACAAAATAGTTACTGAGCGACTGCAAATTGCCGTAAACATTTTGTAAAGTAGAAATACCGGTGTTTTTTAGGGAAAAAGTAAAGGGACTGGAAAGTCCGGGAGTGATTATATTGCCCGTTATACCCACAAAAGTATAACTTTGAATTTCCAGGTTGCCTCCTCTTACGGTCACAGGAATATTTATCGTCCAATTGTTTCCGGCACCTTCAGCAGTAAGCACTAAAGTAATAATATGTTGATCAGGACAGGCAGGGGAAACGGAAAAAACAATGGGAGTAATGTTTTCTCCCAAACCACCAGCAACAATATCACCAAATTCCAAGCGGTCATATTCTATTAAAGTAACATAAGAATCTGTAGTGGATACCCTACCATTAATAAAGAGAGTAGAAGAACTTGTATTTTTCAGGGTTATATAGAGGTTAACTTCTTCTCCTGCATTCAGTGTTCCATCTCCATTGCCGGTAGTTGTATCATCATCCAGAACAAAACTGTCATAGACAATTCCTCCACCAGTATTTAAAGTTATGGAGCTCGTATAAGCGATAAAATCATCTTTAGCAACAGTTAAAACCAAGTTTTGGGAAAGTCCTGCTGGTAAATCAATATTAACAAATCCCAAAGCATCTGTAATTCCGGTTAATTGTAAACCGGCAGTAGTAGTTAAAGTTACAAAAGCACCTTCAACGCTTTCTCCATTATTGTTTGTTGCTCCAATTCTGATATTGGCAGAACCGGAAGGAATGGTTGACGGAGCTGAAACAATAAAACTATTGGGAGTTCCTACATAAACCATAGCAGTAGGATCACCCATTAAATTACAGTAAGCGGCAAAATTCTGTGCCTGAGTGGGATGACTAACTCCATAAACTGAATGTAAATATAACTTTGCATATAGCATTGCTGAAGACATCTCCCGCATTCCGAGATTGTAAATTCCGTGAAAGATGCCAACATCCAAACAATTGTTCATTGGAGTATGAGTGCTGGAAGTAGCCATTCCAATTGCAGTTATTGCACCTCCTAAAGAAGCAGCGGTTCCAAAACGAATAACTTGTTCCGTAGTAGATGTTTGAGATGCACCGTAAAAATTTCCAGTGCTGCAAGTAATAAAGACCGCATGAAAGAGTTTGTAAGAATTATATAAGGAAGACGACATTGTATCAGGCCAATGGTTCATATATATATAACCACGAAAATTATAAAATGAAACACCTTGATTAATAGCATTATTGATCGTTGTGTTATTGATGTTGGAACCATAGACCTCAGTATAAGTATAAGCAGGATTAATTTCTTCCGAAATATCACGAATGTATCTATTAGTATAAATCGTTGAGATACCTGAAGAACTGGTATCCCCAACTAAAACCATTCTATTCAACCAATCGGTGGGATGCTGTCCAATGTTCTTTTCCAGAGCGATGATTTTTGCCAGGATAACATCCAAATCAGCAGTAGAAGTTACAGAAATTCTACCAATCATCACATCACCCAGGTTATCACTTCCTGCCAGCCAGGTATATTGATAGTCAACATAATTGTCATTACTTGGAACAGCAATAGTGTCATCTGTATCACCAATTAAGACAATATAGTCCGGACGCGTTGCAGGATTGTTGTAAGCTGTTTGAATATAACTCTTTATATTCGTATTACTTATTCCGGTAACACCAGTGCTAACTGCGTTTACAATAAAGCCCCTTTCCTTTTTCCAGGTAACGAATTCATTTATTTTAGATAAGTAGGTTGCATCTGTATAATTGCCATATATAACCAGCATCACAGGATTCCGATAGTCAATTTCCCGTGTTTGCCGCAGGGATTCATAGTTTAAAATCAGCCCTCTATAGATACTGTCAAAACTACAGGAAATAAAAGAACTGGAATTCAATTCATTGATAGAAGGTCTGCTGTTGAATGTTAACTTTATATCCAGATTTTCACTAACAAGCAGTTTCCGATTTATCCGGTCATATTGAAAGGGATATATATTAAGATTTACAACCCTGAAATCACGCAATATCTGGGGCTCTGAGATAACAACATTAGCGGCAGGATAATGAATATCGGTAAATCTTCCCTGTTGGTTTTCCCTATTCAGAGCAGCATCAAAATCGGCAGTAAAATCATTAATAGAAGATTTTGAGGAATTAGAAACAAGCAAATCTACCCCTCCCCTATTCGGAATAGCAATCATTGTGGAAAAAACCGGCAATGTTTCTTCTTCATCTATAAAAAGATAAGGTGTTTCCTGAATTTTAACTTTCTTTCTTATTTCGTTTTTAACATTAATTTGTTCAATTTCCCATTGCGGTAAAGTAAATTGAATTCTTATTTCGCTATCATTTATTTCCTTAATCTTAAAAGGATTGTTTTCGCCATTTGTATTGCCGGATAGTGCTATTGGCAATAACAAAATAGTTATAATTAGCAGCAGGAAAAATTGGGATGACTTCATTACGAACCTCTATATTCGGTTTTTTTTCATTATATAAAGCAATTCTAATGCCAAATTTTAAGCTTATTGCAGGATAACCCGATATTCCTTCAGTAACTTATTGTTATATTGAATGTAAGCTTTTCTTCTTTAAGTGCATTACTCAAGCATTGCTCACCCATTGCTAATGCCATCCGTAATGGGTAAGCAATGGGTAAGCAATGCTTCTAAGGAAGATAAATCGTAAAAAAGGATGCGGAGTTACAGCAAGCTCAAGCTACACAATTCTGGTTCCGGTTTTGCCTTCAAAGGCATCCACAATTTTTTCAATGGAAGTAATCAATACTTCCGAACCACCGCGTTCCAGAAAATCAATAGCTGCCTGAATTTTAGGACCCATACTTCCCGCGGGAAATTGTTTTTCAGCAAAATAGCGTTTGGCTTCAGCAACTGTCATTCTATCCAAGTCCTGCTGATTTTCTTTACCGTAATTAATAGCAACCTTTTCCACACCTGTCAAAATCACAAAGAGGTCTGCTTTAATTTCCAAAGCTAAAAGTGAAGAAGCAAAGTCCTTATCAATAACCGCATCAACACCTTCGTAGGTGCCATCTTCTTCAATATAAATAGGAATTCCGCCACCACCAACTGCAATTACTATCTCTCCCCTATCCACAAGTTCTTTGATAGTTGCAGCGGGAATAATTTGAATTGGATAAGGTGAAGGAACAACACGCCGAAAACCTTTTCCGGAATCCTCTTTCAGTATCCAACCCAATTTCTGATGTAATTCTTCTGCCTGCTGAGCTGTATAATAGGTGCTTCCAACAAATTTCGTCGGATTCAGCATACTGGGATCATTTTTATCTACAACTACCTGCGAAATAATAGTAATAACCCGTTTTTTAATACCGCTTTTATGTAGTTTATTTTGCAAACTTTGTTCTATCATATATCCCATAGTTCCTTCCGTAGCAGCGTTTAATACACCTAAAGGCAATTGGGGAATGCCTTCTTTTTCACCGGCTTCCTGTTGGCGTAATAAATTTCCTACCTGAGGTCCGTTGCCATGAGTTATGCTTAAATGATAGCCCCGTTTGATTAGTTCTACGATTCCGCTAAGGGATTCACGAGTATTGGCAAATTGCTGAGTTATGGTTCCTTTTTCACCTGCTTTGATAATAGCGTTTCCACCAAGGGCAAGAACAGCTGTTTTGTTCATTTTCCTTTTCCTTTATCTAATGTAAATTTTGATGAAGCAGAAAAGTTAATTCCTTTTAATGTAAAAAAGTGAATAAACTTTACTGCCGGAGGATCACAAATGGAAAAAGGAGGCGACAAAGCACCTCCTTTTATAGAAACTATTATTTTTTAGAGGATTTCTTACCGAAATTCTTCAGAACATCCGCTATTGTAGGAACTCCAATTTCCTGCAATTCGTAACGCACTTGACAAGCGGGCTTATTGATTTTAATTAAACGACGCAGGTCTATTGGAGTGGCAATAATCACAGAATCACATTCAGCACTATTGATTGTTTTTTCCAAATCCTTAATCTGCTTGGAACTATAACCCATTGCCGGAAGCAAAGTTCCAATTTCAGGATATTTTTCGTAGGTCTGCTTAATTTCACCTGCAGCCCAGGGACGCGGATCAACAAGATCAGCACAACCATATTTTTCTGCAGCTACAATTCCTGCTCCATAAGTCATTTCTCCATGGGTTAAAGTAGGACCGTCTTCCACAACCAGAACTTTTTTACCGTAAATCATTTCCGGATGGTCTACAAAAAGCGGTGACGCAGCTTCAATAATTTGAGCTTTGGGATTGATCATCCGAACATTTTCGCGAACCTCATTGATATCATCAAAATCGGCACTATCAATTTTATTGATAACGATTACATCAGCCAAAAAGACATTTGTTTCACCCGGATAGTAAGAAATTTCATCTCCAGGACGATGAGGATCAACCACAACTATCTTAATTTCTTTATCAGAAGTATAAAATGGAATATCGTTATTACCTCCATCCCAAACAATTACATCCGCTTCTTTTTCCGCTTCTTTTAAAATTGCTTCATAATCCACTCCGGCATAAATAACACTATTCATCATTATATGCGGCTCGTATTCTTCCATCTCTTCAATTGTGCAGTTATATTTTTTCAGGTCTTCCAGTTTGGCAAAACGCTGAACTTTTTGTTTAACAAGATCGCCATAAGGCATAGGATGACGAATGGAAACAACTTTCAGCCCTTTTGCCTTGAGAGCTTTCACAACCGCTCTGGTCGTTTGTGATTTACCGCAACCGGTTCTAACTGCACAAACAGTTACAAGGGGTTTACTGGTTTTAAGGGTTGTATTATCTTTTCCCATCAACATAAAATCGGCACCACAAGCATTTACTAAGGATGCTTTGTGCATAACTACCTCAAAAGGAAGGTCACTGTAAGCTAAGACCACTAAATCAACTTTGTGTTTCTTAATCAGGTTTTTCAGTTCACTTTCCGGATAGATATTGATTCCTTCAGGATAAAACTTTCCTGCTAAAGCGGAAGGATACTTTTTATCGTCAATTCCAGGTATCTGTGTAGCAGTAAAAGCTACAACTTCATAATCCTTGTTATTGCGGAAAAAAACATTGAAATTGTGGAAGTCCCTTCCCGCTGCACCCATAATGATAACTTTGCGTTTCATTAATGAATCTCCTTTAATTTATTATAGTTACATATTTGTTTTCACCGTTTTAATTAGCGTTTTACCGTCAAGGAAAATCTGGAATGGCAGAGAGAGCATTTCAACTCTCTCAACCTTTTTAAATTCCTTCTTCTTTTTTCTCTTTTCCTCTTTTCCTCTTTGTAAAATTATCTCTTTTTCAATTTACAAAATAAAATCCGTTTTCTGTTCTTTTATCTGTAAAATCGGCGTAAGATTTGCGTAATCTGCGGAAAAAATACCTGTAGGAAAAACCTTGACAAAATCCTTCTTTCTTAAGAAAAGGGATTTAATATACAATGCTGAAGTGGTGAAATTGGTAGACACGCTAGTTTCAGGGACTAGTGAGCAATGAGCTCATGGGGGTTCAAATCCCCCCTTCAGCACCATTTTTTTATTAACTACAGGTTTTTTTACTTCTATCAATCCTTTTTTGCAGTCATTATCAGGAAAATAATCATTGACTATCCCTGCCCTATTGTAATTTTTGTTTTATTGTTCTTGATTCAAGATACAAACCCCGTTAGAAGGGTAACAGACCCGAAACTGCGTGATAAATATCAAAAAAACAAAGGAAGTTATACAAATGGAAAGGAAAATTTTTATTCTGGATACAAATGTCCTGATTCACAATCCCCAAGCACTTTTTTCTTTTGAGGATAATAGAGTGGTTTTGCCTATTGTAGTAATAGAAGAAATTGACCAGTTTAAAAAAGGCGTGGATGAGAAAAGCCGTAACGCGCGTCAAGTTGGACGCTATCTTGATGCTTTACGCAAAAAAGGAAAATTACAGGAAGGTGTACCCACAGAAAATGGAGGCACAATTCAAGTAACAGTGAATAAAGAAATAACCAACACCGCTTCGGAGCTGTTGTTTCTTGACCGAAATGACAATTTAATAATAAGTACTGCTTTGTATTTCAAGGAAAAATATCCTCAATCCATTGTTACTCTGGTTTCCAAAGATGTAAATGTGCGTGTTAAGGCAGATTGTGTAGGCATAAATGCAGAAAATTTTGAAACCGATAGCATTAAATACGAGGAATTTTTTACCGGTTGGGAATTCCTTGATTTGGAACCGGAACAATACAGAGAACTGGAAGAAAAAGGATATATAAACAATAACTTCGGTGATTTTTTCCCCAATCAGTTTGTGCGTGTTTCTGTTCCTGATAAGCCCGATCAATATAAGACCTTGCGGTATCATTATGGACGCAATCAACTCTATGCAATCAATCATTATACGGGACAACAGGTTTTTGGCATTAAAGCCCGCAATTTTGAACAGGAAATGGCTCTGGATATTCTTTTGGATGACAGTATAAAGTTAGTAAGCTTATCCGGCAAGGCAGGAACAGGAAAAACACTTTTAGCTATGGCTGCCGGCTTACAAAAGGTGGTGGAAGAAAAAAGATATTCACGCCTTGTAGTTTCCCGTCCAATTTCTCCTTTGGGAAAAGACCTGGGCTATTTACCCGGCACTAAAACCGAAAAATTCAATCCCTGGATGCAGCCCATTTATGATAATATGGATATACTGCTCTCTTCACATACGGATAAAAGCCATGAAGGTTCTTCAAGCAGAAAAAAAACCGATATTAATGATTTAATGGATTACGGTTTTCTGGAACTGGAACCGCTAACTTATATCCGGGGACGCAGTTTGCCCGATCAATTCTTTATTATTGATGAAGCCCAGAATTTGAGTCCGCATGAAATGAAAACCATTATTACCCGTGCGGGAGAAAACACCAAAGTTGTTCTTACAGGAGACCCCTATCAAATAGATATTCCCTATTTGGATTCCCAAAGTAACGGTCTTTCTGTTTCGGTAGAAAAATTCAAAGGAGAAATTCTGGTAGGGCATATAACTTTAGATAAAGGTGAACGCAGTGCTCTGGCAGATTTGGCTGCCAAGTATTTATAAACTATGTTACGAAGAAAGATTTTTGAGCGTAGTTGGGTGGAAATTGACCTTTCCGCTTTCAGAACCAATCTGAATATCCTGAAAAGCTTTCTGGAACCGCAACAACAATTTATGATGATTGTGAAAGCGGATGCTTATGGTCATGGAGCCAGGGAAATAAGTAAAATTGCCTGTGAGGAAGGAGCTGTCTATTTGGGAGTTGCCAATCCTGAAGAGGGTCGTTTATTACGACTGCAAGGTTGCAAGGAACCTGTTTTAATTCTTTCTCCTTGTTTAAGTAACGAAATTAATACCATTTTGGATAATGACCTGGCTGTTAATGTCTCTTCTCTGGATTTTGCCAGAGCGTTAAATAAAACCGCTAAGACAAAAAACAAACAGGCAGTTGTTCATCTGAAAGTTGATACTGGTATGCATCGCAGTGGAATTTTAGATATCGAATTTATAGATTTTTTTAACAAAATAGCTAAAATGGACAACCTGCTGATTGAAGGTGTATTTACTCATTTTGCCTCTGCGGAAAACGATCCGGAATTCAGTAAACAACAGGAAGAACGATTCTGGAACATAATAGATAACCTGCCTTTTACTCCCACATATCTCCATATTAATAATTCCAATGCCCTGGTAAACGGTTTGGGAAAACACAGTAATTTAGTTCGTTTGGGAATTATGGCTTATGGAATTCAAGTTCCCGGGAATAAAGACATCGCTTTGCAACCTGTTATGACATTCAAAACAATACTTTCGCAAATAAAACATATTGCTAAAGGTGAATCGGTGGGCTACAATCGTTCCTGGACAGCAAAAAAGGACTGTTTTTATGGAATTCTACCAATCGGCTATGCTGATGGCTACGATTTTATGCTTTCCAATTGTGGCGTTGTTTTGCTGGATAATAAGCTCTGCGATGTTATAGGTCGCATCTCAATGGATATGATTTGTGTGGATTTGAGCCCGATAGAAAATCCTGCCATTGGCGATGTAGCTATTCTTTTGGGGGGTTCGGCTTTAGAAACAAGAGCAGAAAATTTGGTATCCAAGTATGGAGGTAATTCTTATGAACTGCTCTGTCAGGTAGGACGTAGAGCTAAAAGATACTATTTTCAAAACGGGAAAATGATTT
>Ga0208195_1003516_pt1 | contig 13274 bp, 18 predicted proteins | sample AD_UKC077_MetaG_FD_184441 | JGI IMG/M metagenome (GOLD analysis project Ga0208195, IMG submission 184441) | Active sludge microbial communities of municipal wastewater-treating anaerobic digesters from USA - AD_UKC077_MetaG (SPAdes) (version 2) | ecosystem: Engineered > Bioreactor > Anaerobic >...
GGTAAAGATTATTCCCAACAAGCAATACGTAAAACAAGGTGCAGAAAACCGCCAGATAAGTGCTTACGGGCGGATTTGAGGTGAGAACAATCCAGACAAAAAAGAGCGTTCCTGCCGCCTTGAAAGGCACAAAAAGCCGTAATTTGATGAGCAGCCGGACAATGGGCTTTTATCCACAGTTTGTAATCACACTAACTACTCCGCCGTAATCTCTGTTTCCTGAAACTTGCGCCGGAAAAGCAGCGGTTTGCTGATGTCGGAGAAAGATTCCCGTGAGCCGCCTGTTCCTACAATGCTGACACTTCCAAATCCCAGCAGTCTTCCCCAGAAAGACTGATCGACATTTACCGACTCGATTTTTTGCAGGTTCATCTCAAAGGTCTTTCTGGAAATCAAACCTGTTTTCATGATGATCCGCTTATTGGTGATCACGAATTCACTGGTTTTCTGTTGGATAATCGGAGAAATCCACAGGGTGAATAGGGCTTTTGCTGTAAAATAAATCTTCCAGTGAAGTTTAGCCTGATACTCCACACGCTCGCCTCTGACCAAAACTGAATCTACGTAGCTTCCCATAATTTTTCCTCTTTTATGCCTCAATCTATATACAGGTTACTTACTGTCTTCTCGCCATATTTTCTTTCCAGCCCCCTGATAATAAAATGCCCTCTGGCCATATTCTGAAAATGGTCCATGAAAATGGAGTTGATCAACGCGCCGCCTGCAGCACCGATCACGGGAACTGCCGAAGCGGCGGCTTTCTGGGATACGGTGACGCCGAAACGGGAGGCAATAACGGCGATCAGGCGCACCAGCGCGGGGGCGCCTTCTTCCGCGATGCCTTTTTCAACGATATATTTCGCCGCCTCCGATACCTGCTTTGCCAGCAGCGCCCGGACGGCATAGTAACCGCTTTCCGCGGCATTGTCTTTATTGGAACTGCCGCCCAGGGCAAAGACTTCCAGGCAAGCCAGACGCGCTTCGATGCTTTGAATATTCTCTCCTTCACTCCTTGCAATATCGGCAATGGAACGGAACATGATAACGGTTGTGGCAGGCAGTTCAATCGCCAGCGCCGGAAGCCCGAAAGCGCCCCCGATTCCGCCGGATGCGGCAACCAGGAATTTGTGCAGTTTGTCGCTGGAGGATTTTCTGTCTTCGTGAGCAAGCGTTTTGACGGCTGCTTCCAGCGCGTGTTGCAGGGATTTGTGTGTTATCGTCTGAATCGTAGCCGCCCATTTCTCCGGCAGGTAGCCAAAGGCTTTTTCAAATGGCATGCCGACCACATTGGTCAGTTTTGCGGCCAGCCCCGGATTTTCCAGCAGGTCTTTCGCATATTGAAGCCGCGCTACGTCTTCCAGTGTCATTTCCATAGTTTTACGGGCGTTAATTGCCACTGCCTTCTATTTTTTTGCAGTAATCTTATGCCACTCAGCCTTTCCGGCATCCTTTGATTTGGACTGTACATTGTTATGATATTAATATCAATCGCCCATTGACTCTTTATGGATCTGATACAGGTTGTTTCCAACAATCAGGAGATAAAGCAAACAGCCGCAAGCAACCATGATGAGACCAGTAGGAGGTTGTGAGAAAAGAACGAGCAAGACAAAAAATATGATCACGGCTATTTTGCAGGGTACGAACAGGTGGAATCTCATGAGTAGGCGAACGAGGGGATTGGTTTCATATCCGCCCATGGATAAGATCCTGTTGGTTGTCGTCACATCCAGGATATTGAGGATAATAAAACACAGGCAAAGAAACAATTCCATTGAACATACCTCCTTCTTTGATGGCTGAGTAGTAATTCCCGTAATCTTAGAACACTGACTGGCCGGTTCAGCAATCTAGGTTTAGCAATCCAATTAAACCACCAACGCCAAAGGCAATGGCATGTATGAATCCTGACCCCCATCCAGAGAACAGACTTACAATAAGGAATGCTGGCACGGCGAAAATTAGAAAAAATAAAATTAAAGGGTGCTCACAGCAAAAAAATAACACAACCATTATGAGAAACAATGCACCAATAATCATAAGAAGCGTTGCCATAATAAACCTCCTTTGCTATTTTCTAAAAGTTCGCTTCATTGATGGGCATTTACTGCCCCCGCCAACAACAGTCTTACCTGGTTGTGGAAATTAGCTTTCACGTGTCTTTTGCAGTGCCCTATGTTTGTTCTTCTCCATCAGGTCGCAAGTGCTGTTTCACGCGTTTGTCCCACCAATAGTAAAGGCCAACGAGAACCAAACCAATTGCCAGCAATACGAACAATGTAAAACCGGCAAAGGCGATGAACAGAATGGAAAGCCAAGCCAGCACACCGAGACACCCCGCAGTAAGCAAATTTTTTATTGTAGTACTCATTGATGTACCTCCCGGCGCGTTTACTTATGATAGGTGTCCCACCATTCCTGTAGCTCTTCCTTCGTACTTCCCGAACCGTTTTTTAGTCTCTCCCTTACATTTGCATCAGCATCCCTTTCATACTGCCGGTATTTCTCCGTTCCTCTGAACGCAATACTGCCGCTACCCACAAAAGGGCGAATAACAAAAATAGCCACGATTATCCAAAGTATCGTTTCCAGCATAAGGCACCTCCTTTTGTATTCTTCTTTTTAGTTCCTTTTATTTTCCAGTATTCTCTTTTGGTATTGATTAAATCATTATTCTGGGATAGTTCAAGGTCATGTCGACAGCGTTGTGTCGCGATATTTTTAAAAGGGACCTTTTTATATGGCAGCATTGAATAAAAACCGGACTAAACTGATTCGCATCGGCCAGATTCTCCGTATTTTAATGGAAAAGGATCATGTTTCATGCAACTGGCTGAGCAAACAGTTCCAGACGACAACACGCACGATCCAAAGGGATTTATACTTGCTTAGAATATCCGGATTCCCCGTACATGAAACCCATAAGGGAGTTTACGGGCTGAAGAAAGATCTGCTGCGGCATCTGGAGGTTTTCAACGATACGGAGTTAGCTATAGTTATTGCAATCAAGGACATAGTCGGTCAGCTTGGAAGTCCTTTTCAGCAGGCGGCGAACAACTTACTGGATCGGTTGTATGACGCCGACATCCAAATGCCAGTCTTTCTGAAAATCGATGAACCTGTGACCATAGATATTCCTCTTTTCAACAAGATCGTCAGGGCGATTAGCCAGAAGAAAATGGTCGCTTTTCAATATCCGAAAGGCAAAAAAAATCATGACGCTATCATAGAACCTTACCGGATAGCGTACTTCAACGGATTTTGGTATTTGCTGGGCAATGAGGTCGAAACTCGGATTATCAAACGTTACGCTCTGGACAAAATATCAGATTTAAAAATTACGGCGGCTAGTTTTAAGAATGTTCCTCCGGATTTTGACCGTCTTCTGAAGGATAGTACCAGTGTATGGTTTACGAATAAGCAGGATATAGAAATAGTGATCATGGTTGATGCCGAACGAAGCCATTACTTCAAAAGGAAAAAAATGTACCCAACGCAGAAAATTCTGGAAGAAAAGGCAGACGGGTCAATAGTCGTTTCCTATCATGTTGGGGATTACCATGCGATCTGGAACATGATTAAATCATGGATTCCTTATGTCGCAATTCTAAAACCTGAGCATCTAAAGGAACAACTATTGAAAGATGTTAGAAAATGGATCAAGTGGCAGCGTATGTGTGCTTAAATTACTTAGAAAAATACTTTTCTGGATTTAACCAAGTAGGCGCTAGCAAAGACTTATTTTTTAGGTTTTCATATGGCGACGTATATTTTCGACCGATCTTTTTAGCAAAATAATTATTAACATTATTATAATATTCTGTTGTCGTCGGTAATACACACTTGGGAATAAATGTCGTTAAATTGACCAATCTGAGAGCAGGTTCAATCATAGCATCTTTATTATCAAACCACGAGTGACTTCTAAAAGACATAACTTGATTTAAATACTTGGTACAGTAAACCATAACAGGTAAATCGACTAAAAATAATCTGCATGATTTGTCCAAATCATTATGCCACTTTATGAGCAACTTTTTATATTCAATTAGAAAGTTTATTATCTCAGTATCATCGTTTGATTGATTTTCAATTTTTTCAATTAGTACATCAATAGTTTTTAAACTAAATTCATAATCGTTATTTATATCCTTATACCAAATTAGACCATCTTCCCATGTATTTGGGAAGCTATAATCGCCTCCAAATTTTTCAGTCACATCAACAATGTATTTTACAATTTCTTTTTTGCGACTAGTAAATTCACCATAATCACTTGAATCATACAACCATTGGATAGGCCATATATCCGTTTTCTTTTCATTCCAATATTTTTCATTTGAAAAATGAACTTTGTAATATCCCTTTTCATTAAATTTCTTAAGCACATCATCAAGTGTTATGTTTAATTCAGAAATAAAAGTTATATATTTTAATGCATTATCATCAAGAAACTTGTTGTCATTTACTTGAGTTTCCACCAGGAAGGGATTGAAAACTTTCAAAAAGAACTGAAATGACTCTGGACTATCATATATCTTAGATTTAATTATTTCATTTCCTGAGGCAGAAAAACCGGCCATTTGAATGCCAAATGATCCTAAAGCACTTGCAATATATAAAACATCTTTGGGGAATATATGTCTATTTCTATCTTTAATAATTTCAGACAAATATTTTTTCGACTCCTTATTTATATTATCAATTTTACCCTTCAATAGACCACTAAAGAAAGGAGGTGCATTTTCTTTGATTGCAATCTTAAAATAAGGTTTGAGAGCTTTATATATATTTTCACTGCTAGAGAAAATATTTTTATTTAATTCAAAAACACTTTGTATATTTGTCCTTTGATCATCAGCATATGCATGAAAATTAAATATTAAGCCAAGAAAAAAAATCAATACTATTATCAACCTATTATTCTTTGTTAACATTATAAATACCTCCTTTATTCTTGAGAACTCCAAGGAGTTTTTTTATTCTTTAATTCTTCAGGCAACTTCCCCATGACTGATTCATCCATATCATTCCTTTTTTCATAATTCCAAGGAGTTCTTTTGTTTTTCAACTCTTCAGGCAACTTCCCCATGACTGATTCGTCCATATTATTCTTCTTCTGATAGTTCCAAGGAGTTTGCTTATTTTGCAATTCTAAAGGAAGCTTCCCCATTACAGCATTATATTCACTGTAATTTGATTCCTGAATAAAGATGTAGTTGTCAAAAAATTTTGATACTAGTAAGTATGATCCAATAGCAACACCTATGACAATAAAAGAACCTGGAGTAGCACCTAATAATACCGTACAGTATGATGCACTGCCACTTGCCAATGATTTGAAAAGGTTCTTACCTGTTTCTTTAAAAAATAGTTCACTATCTATATTTGCTTGAACGTAATTCCATACGCAAATTGTTTCGTCAAATATAAAAGTAGCTACACCATAATTTAAAAAAGCACCTGTTACTTGAGTTACAATTGAGGCGGTGCTTTTATTTGTTATAACCGTCATAGCATATCGACCATTTCCAACATTTTGAATAACAGCTTCAGCAATATACATCGATGAAAAGCTCAAGGAGGAATCTTCAATTGTTTTTCCTATGGCTTTGTAGATACTCATCTCATCAATCAATGAACTGTATATATTAAAAAAACCAGACGGCAAGCTAGACATAACACCAGCTCTTGCAGCAGTTCTTAAATTTGGGTTTTTAATTTTATTTAGCATACCTTCATGCACTGAAGGCAATTTAGATAGTTGCTTTGTTGTTAATTTGAGTTTTGTTTCTGGTCTGTACTTTTTAATGATATCTCCAGCGGGAGTAGTCGGGTTTTTTCGCATCTCATTTAATACAATATCTGCTTCTTTTGGCGAAAAGCCACCTGACTGTAATAATGCTTTTTTATAACTATTATAATAATTATTAACAATACGGTTTTGAAATTTACCTTTTGGATTCTTGAGATCAATCTCTGTGTTTTGAGTATTGTCAATTTTCGGCTTTTCTGGACCTGTTAATGGTAATTTGACTACATTAGAGTCAGAGCTATGTAATTTAGAGATAGTTATTTTGAGTTTACCATTTTCAACTTTTTGTTCCCATAATCTGGAGCGATAGTTGTTAGCTTGACCCATTCTCCTAATCTCATTATATTTAGTTAGATCAGTTTCATTTCTTTTTATTTCACAGTCCGTAATTAACTCATCAATTTTACAAATTAACCAAGTTTTAGACATCTGCTTGTTTCCGCATTTAAGGTTTTTTCCAAGTTGAGATGTATTATATTTGCTTTCAACAAACATTAAGTTTTTAATAACACCATTTTTGTTTGTTGTGTAAAATAATCCGTCAATACCGTGCGTACCTACCTGCCCCTTTAAGCTTTTCCAACCACCTGTTTGCTTGAAATAAGTTACCATAAGGTCTTCTGCTGCGTATCCATTAATATGATTAATATTTGCAGATGCAGGAGATGTCCAAATGATAAATATCAAATAAATAAGACTCAAAATATTCTTGAGGTGAATCAGCGATCTTCCTTTACCTAAAGTGTGATTAATCAACTTGTCCTCATTTGAATATTAATGAACATGTAAAAAGTCAAAACTTGTGAAAATTACCTTTGTAACTTATTGAATTCATTAGGCGCATATTTCTAAAAATGGCCATTCCCCCAAACTTTCAACGGGATCATCAAATGTGACATGCTAAATTAGTTATATGCTTTTACCGATATGCTTCCCCATAATCTTATGCCATTCCGCCTTCCCGGCGTCTCTTGATTTGGACTGCGCCTTGATCTGAAGATCGCTGCCTTCTTCCCTGATGCAGATTTCAACACTGTCTTTGGGATAAAGTTCTGATTTGCCTTTGACGATGGATGCGGCGGCGAGGGAGGCTGTTTTGCTGACTTTCCAGCCCATCATATCCAACGCTTTCAGCCGGATCGTCTGCGCGTCTTCATTTAGTTTTTTGGATGAATTGAAGCATTCGTCGGCGGAGAATGCCGGGGCGGCGAGAAGGATGAGGGCAATGCCGATTTTTAAAATCAGGAGTATTTTTAGCTTCATGATGATTCCGCTAATTCTTTTCACTCATGACCCACGTCCCGTATTCCGTGCGTGGGCACTGCTCTTTTATCCTGCGATTTTAACCAGATGGTTCGTAAGTGATTTAATACAATAAAAGAATAGATTCCGCAACATAATGATTTCCAATGCGATTGCCAAATTCCCATAATCTGAAACATGGATGATTATCTCCGCTTTTCTTACCCTGCCGTCAAAACGGGGAACTTCTTGAACAAGTAACGACTTTGCTCGGTTTTTGTCAGATGTAGTTTCTGCTCAATTGCAGCCCAGGTCATGCCACCGGTGCGATACAGGCAAAGCATTGCATCTTTTGTAAAGGATTTCCGTGTCCAGGCAGCCAGCGGCGCAAAGGAATGCTCGATCCATAGCTGCCGACGATCTTCATATTCGACCAATTGGGGAGGATTTTCCAGGTCGGGATGATCCCGGCACAGCCAACATATCCAGCGCCCCGCTTGTGTCTGCTCTTCTAAAAGGTCAAACTCCTGGATGATGTCAAAAAATGTTTCGTCATCGTAAACCCTGATTTCAATGTAGCCGGTGGCGGAAAAATAAATTGTAATATGCTCACTGACGCCGCGAAATCCGACGACAAAGAGGCCTTTTCCCTGACGAAGCAGGTATGGTTGATGGGTAAACAGTTCCGGGTTCTCGGCGGCCCACTGCAAAAAGAGCTTCTTCTGATAAAAGCCTTTGTTGATCGTTCCTTGTCTCATTTTTGACATTGTTCATGGGCTCCTTGTTCCATCAGCTTCTTGAAGCTCCGGTCATATTCCTCTATCCTGCAAACGGTATTTTGAAACCACGGGCCGACCCATTCTGAAAACTGCGCTGAATCCCTTTTCCGGCTGGAAAAGCAGCGAAGGATAATTTCTTGTTCATCGCTCCTTTGACCATCTTTCCTGGTCAGCATATGCTGAATTTCCAATTCAATGCTGGTATCGCTTTCCGGCCAGATTCGTTCTGTCTCATCGGCGAGAGCTGCCTTGATCTCATACCATCTCTCAGTCAGCGGCTTCAGGTAAGATTCTTTCACGATCAGGATGACGGAAGGCCTTCGCTTGACGGACGTTGGCTTTACATCCGTATGTCCTTCGCAGACGCTGACGAGATCAAGCGTTTCCAGAGCGTTCAGGCGCTTAAGCCAGATGTCTTCCAGATTCCGGTCAACGGCCCAATCCCGCCAGCATCTTTGATAGGGTTTACATTCCATCGCTGTCTGCATGTTTGCCTCAGTTGCTTACCAGATTTTCGCTTTTGTTGCGTTTCACCAGCGGCCCCAAAAGCTGCTCGATTTGTTTGTTGGTCAGATCATCACTGTAGAAGCCAATATCAACATCTTCTTCCAGGGCTTCCATCCTCTGGAAGTATTGCCAGACCTTTTCCTTATCGTGTTTCCGGTAATAGTATTCCATCAAGGCGGTGGCCATGTTGCTGCACCCCATGTGTTCCATAGCCCTTTCCATGCAGTTGACGGCCGTCTCGATTTCTCCCGCTTCTTTCAGCGTCAGCCCCAGATAGGCCAGGGCAATCCACAGATCGGGTTTCAGCTCCAGGGACTTTTCCAGAAGCGAAATGGTTTCCCGCACCGGCTTCTTTCGCCGGATCAGGATGTCTGCCAGATTGAAATAGTCGCAGGCGTCGGCGCGGTCTTCGGCGATCTTCTTTTCCAGGGCTTTTTGCGCGGGCTTGAAGATGCCGAGTTCTCCGCCAAAAAGAGGCCCTTTGACCTTCCCGTTTGCTCCATAACGATAGAGGCCCCTGGGCTTGTTGAAGTAACGGTCGCCTGTATAATAGACGAAAAGATTTTCCGACGCGTCGGCGACCATGCTTTTGGGATAAAATCCGGGCTTAGGCGGCTGGATGTCAAAAAGGTGATTTCCTTCCTTGTCCAGAATTCGGATCAGCCCCTTCTCCAGCCCGACTGCCAGCTTGTCTTCGCCGATGACGCAAAGAGAAGCAACCTGGTCTTCATCTGCCACGTGAAGCAGGCCGTCGGTGTTCCATTTCTGCTGGAACATGTCGATTTCCGGATCAATCACTCCCTGAATTCTGTTTTTCAGCAAAACGTCCAGAGAGCGCAGCCATTTTCCTTCGTAAGTGAAAACATGGATCAGTGCGTGAAAATAATCGGCCAGATACAAAAGACCGTCGCGGGCGGCCATGTCTTCCGGCCCCACGGGCGACCTGAAATGATAAAGATACTCGCCTTGGCCATTGCAAACAAGAATGTCGTTGCTGCAGCAGTGGCAGCCCTGGCCGACAAAGAGCAGATCGCGGGACACCGAATAGGCCATGGACATCAGATTAAGACTGTGGATTCTTTTTTCCCGGTAATCCAGGCGGTCCCGATAATCACCATGTTTTTTTATGTCCCTGATAAAATATAACTTCTTGCGCTCCATGTTGCGGGATGTCCATCTGCAATCATGACGCATCAGGCGTTTTCGATAAGTGCATTTTCCCCTCGAATCCACGCCGATCAGGTAGGCCAGATCGGTGGCCAGAATGAAGTTTCCACTTTGATCGCGGGTTGCAAACACTGGCTCATGATAACTGGTGGCAGGTTTCCCCTTGTCGTTGAAAAGACGAATATTTCCTTTATATTTAAGGTTTTGACTGTCGAAACGGTAAAGGAACGGCCCTCCGATGGTGGACCATCCGTTGTCGGAAAAAAAGGCCCACAGGTCGTTGCTTTCGTTGTCTATATGCAGGAACAGGCTGTCCATTTTTTTAACTCCTTAATCATAAATGACAACAGTCCAGTTCAGCAGGTAATAGCCCGCAATCAACGCTGCGATAGCGGCTATGGCGATGACGATCCTTTTAAAAGTCATGATGCTGTCCTTTCCTTTATCTGAAGAATAAAACCGGCCCGCCCATGTATTGCAAAACCTCAGGGCCGAAGATCAGCCAGGCAAACATGATGGCGGATGCCAGAACCAGTAATAAAACCTTCGTTTCTTTCGTAATGATAGACATGGCCGTTTCAACCTCCCTTTGACTGACATATTATACAGGCTTAAGGCGTTTGTCAAGGTATTTATCAATAATTTCAATATCTTACAATTTTTTTTCATATAAAAATTAAAATTTCTATATGAACGGCGCTGAATATTAAAAAATGTTGCTTATGCTTTTGATATTGTTCGCTTTGTGAAAAAAGCGGTCGAAAATGAAAAACAAAAATGTTGAAAAATATTTTTAGCTCTTTTTCTGTTTCACCGGCCGGCTCTCGCCGCCGCCAAATATTCATATAGAAATCACTTATTTCCATAGGAAAATGTTTTCATCTATTCGATTATATTCATCTTTTTCTTTACTTTTTCCGCCCTACGGTGTATTGATGTTTTAGCGCCTGCATTTTGGCGATATTCCAAAGCGTATTTTTCTTCCTGATGAATGAGGGTATGCCTATGAGAAAGATATTCCTCGTGATAGTCGTTTTTTTACTGATCACTGCTAACGCCTGGGCGGTGGTGGTCACAGGATCGGGATCGACAAAAGAAGAAGCCATCAATAACGGTTTGCGGGATGCGGTAGAGATGTACACAGGCACTTTGGTTTACGGGGTGACGGATGTCGAAGATTATCAAGTCCGGAAAGATCAGATCGTCGCCGCCTCGCTGGGCCATGTGAAGAAATACCGGATAATCAAGACGTCAAAGATTGACGACCTTGTCCTCGTCACACTGGATGTCAGCCTCGCGGAGGAAAAGATAGAAAGGATTGTTCGCGACAATGTCAAACTGCTCACTTACGAGGATGTCCTGCGCGACTACAACAACGTGACCCAGCGGCAAGACCAGATCCGGAAACTTATGGACATGATGAGGGTTCTGGCCGGACGTCCGGTTCATGAGAAATACGGCGTCATTTATGAAGGCTACGAGATCAAGCGCATCGGCGCCACTCAGGTGGATTTGATTCTGAATGCCCGCGTTACGCTGAATTCCTTCTACAGCAGGGCCTACAATGAAATTCTTAAGCATCTCTCCCTGCAGGAAGACTCGTCTGATACCTGGCTGGCAGGGGGAAATTATCGGATCGAGTCCGGCCGTCTCACCAATGACCGCTATTACATTGCCGATGATATGGAGGCTTCAACCATCGATGATGTTCGCGCTCAGATTCACGTCAATGGAGTGCCGGTGGATCAATGCCGGAAGTACCGCGACAATCTGATGGTGGTTTACAATCCGGCCGGGATTGCCGGTGCATTTGTAAAGGGTTTCCCCAGGGCTTTCAAGCAGGCATGGAATGAAGAGCCGCTAACTACCGACAAAAAGCTCATAAACGTGGGGATCAAAAACTCGAAGATTCTTCCTCCGGAGGGTTTGCCGCTGAAAATCAAATACCGAATACAGGATTCAAAAGACATCAAGTCGCTCTGGACGCTGAAGCTGAAAATGGGCAACTGTGCAGAAGGGAAATAGGCAGGTATGCGTTTTCAACCGGCGAAAAATATCGCGCTGTTTCTAAGCTTCATCGCTTTGAGTTTGATAATCTCCATGCCTGCGTATTGCTGGGATCGCGACGACAATATTGAAAAAGCAGTCCGGGATTTCAAAGGCAGTTATCAAGAAAGCGGCATGAGCCTTATGCGCAGTCAGGTCAGCAGCTGTTATAAAAGCGCCCTGAAGACGAAGAATAAAAAGAAGTTCGAATACTGCGCCGCTTACGACCTGTCAGCGTATTTTCTGGACAATCAGATGGCACAGCAGTTGAATTACCCGCCATTTGAAGGATTTGATCTGGATACAGCTTCCAAAAGGATTGAATCCGGATTGATAAAACTGGGCTACAGTGAACAGCAACGCAAAAGTGAAGCCAAGTTTATTGGCGAGACTACAGCGAAGTGGTTCAATACCGTCTTGCGAACCGATTAATGCATGAAAGCACAGTCAGCTCTCGCCGGTAAAAAATATCTGTCCATGACACCATAACAAATGCCCTTTTGCATTTTAAACAAGTATTGAAATCTCAAAACGTACAGATATATTCTCACCTTTCATTCATTATTGGCAGCAGCGCCTGCGATTCATTTTAATTTATAAAACAGATTCAGCAATCACAAATAGATGGCCGGACATACTGATCAACAGCATATCCGGCCGAACCATTATTTCTTTTACCGGCGCGAGCTTTATACGGTTATTATTTGCCGATTCCCAATACCAAAGGTCCATACAGCCATCTTAATGCTTCAGTTCCAAAGCAAAGCCAATAGACGAGCAATACTGCGGATAGAATCATGATCCATATCGTCACTGTTTTCTTCATTGTCAGATACTCCTTTCCGGTTTTACATGGTTCAGATCAGCTCATGAAGCTGTTTGGTTCAGCTTATTATTGAGATCATACATCAACACTGCCGCTACCGTTGATACATTCAATGAGTTGACCATTCCATACATGGGCAGGTGAACAACGGCATCGGATAATGCAATAATTTTCTGACTGACACCCCTGTCTTCTCTCCCCAGTACCAGGCACACTGGAAACTGATAATCTGCATTCCGGTAGTCGATGCTGATGGTTGCAATCTCTGCCGTGACGATAAAAACGCCCTTCTCCTTCAATTGCAAAACCGTATCAAAAGCATTTTCTCTGTGTTCCCAGTCAATCCATCGTTCCGCTCCAAGTGATCCTTTGCGGACCTTCCTGCTGGGCGGCAATGCTGCGTCTCCGCAGATCAACACCTTCTCCACCAGAAGCGCATCGGACAGTCGGAGGATCGTTCCCACGTTATGGGCACACTTCAGACCATCCAGTACAAGATAGATCGGGTTTCTTTTAAGTTTGTGAAACTCTTTCCGGCAGACCTTGCCGCTACGGATCTCATTCTTGGTTAATTGTCTGCTTTCAGTTTCCTTCATGTGACACCTCCGTTAAGTTTAGTTTTCTCAATAATTTCTATACTTAACGAAGGAATCTCAGATTGGTGTCAGTTGGTGGTTGAGGGCGGGTTTTGGAACGTCAAAAATAACAAGTTTTAAGCAATTATTCCTATATCACTGCCAGATCGCGCCGCATTCCAAAAGATTAGAACCCTTATACGGTTTCCCAGGAGATAATTTTTCTAACTATATATTTACGGGAATAAAGTTTGTGTATCGGTCGGCCGTTCAAATTTCCACAGTCGTCATGGGCTAGCGACTTTAATCAGGCCGAT
>Ga0208195_1003534_pt1 | contig 13225 bp, 9 predicted proteins | sample AD_UKC077_MetaG_FD_184441 | JGI IMG/M metagenome (GOLD analysis project Ga0208195, IMG submission 184441) | Active sludge microbial communities of municipal wastewater-treating anaerobic digesters from USA - AD_UKC077_MetaG (SPAdes) (version 2) | ecosystem: Engineered > Bioreactor > Anaerobic >...
ATAGGCTATAAGGTCATTTCCGCATATAACTGCATCATATCCTTTACCGCAGTCCATTGCTTTTATAGCTTTATAACCGCTTTCATAATCATACTGAGCCTGGTATATGCGGTACTTTTCTATCTTTTTTTCTTTTACAAAGTCAGAAAAGGCTTTGGTTCTCTCCCCGGCACTCAGAGTATCTTTGTTGCCGCTTATGTATATGTATGAACGGTGATTTGCTCCATACATATAGTTCAAGAGGTCAAGCATGCCATTGTAACTGTCAGAAAGAACATAAGATCCGTTTGTTTTCACAAAAGCCCTATCCATAAATACAACAGGAAGCATGTCAATTACTTTTTCCTGCAGAAATTTGTTGTGATTGGCACTCCCGGTAAACAAAAGACCATCAATTTTTTTTGAAAGCAAAATATTTATGAGCCGTGTTTCTTCTTTCATATCTTGATTTGAATTGCAGATGATAAGTGTGTATCCCTTTTTGCTGAGATACGACTCGGCACCTTTTACAAGAGAGGCAAAAAAAGGGTTTGATATATCAGGTATTATCAACCCTATTGTTGATGTCTTACCTGTTTTAAGACTTTTTGCCATGAGATCCGGGGTATAATTAAGTTCTTGTATGGTTTGCTGAACTTTTTCAGCCACTTCTTTCCTTACTGGATAAGTTTTGTTTATAACTCTTGAAACCGTTGATATTGAGACTCCCGCTTTTTTTGCGATGTCTTTGATTGTAATTTTTTCTGACATGGCTCCACCTTTCTGAAAACGTTTGCGAAAACGTTTTCTAAAATATTGTAATCATTTTTACAAATTAAAGCAATCCTGATTTTCCTGGTATTAACAAAGAATATTCTTTTTTAGATGTAATTTTCTTTTATTATCTCAAAAAATGAAAATAAATACGGCCGCATTTGCGGCCGTATTTATTGAATTATGCAGACATTTTCTTTTCCATACATTTCAACAGATTCATTATAAAATTCAGGATTGTTCTTCTGTGACAGGACGAACATAACCCGTCTTTTTATTATCGGAACGTCCACATATCCATCGGTAAATACTACTATTCCTTCGGGTCTTATCACGCTTTGAACATACTCTACCGCCGGTTGCATATCGGTAGAACCTTTTCCTTTAAGCACTATATCCTTCCAACTTCCTCTACTGTATTGGATAACTGAACGGACATCCTGATCAGACTGTATCAAAAACACTTTTCCTCCGGTTATTTTAGCTATCGAATCAATCTCTGAAAAAAAGCTGTTGTACTCCTCTTCAATTATCGACCCGCTCGTATCAAGTATCACGGCTATTTTAGGACCATATTCCGACTGCCATCCGGGCTGATCTTCGTACCGCCTGTTTGGTTTTAGTATACTTCTATATCTGTCAACTACAACAGAGCTTCCGAAAAATCTTCGTAAAACATTTGACCATGACACTTTAGGTTTTTTTATCATAAGCTGAACAGCAAACTCTATTCCGCTTGGAATATCCCCTGCTGATTTATCGTATGCCTGAGAGATTACTTCACTGACTATATCAAAGGCCATTTCCTGCGGAACCTCTGAATGAAAGTCATGCGAATCAGTTTCGCTCCGTTTATCTTCAACCTCTTCCATATCAACCATCTTTTCATCTTCTATAAAGTTCATCGCCCATTTAAAATACTCTTCTGCAGTCTTGTTGATATAGTTCATAGGCGGAGCCACAAAAAGGTTTTCATTGTCGGATGCACAGCCTTCTTTTAATAATGCATCCATAGGCATGGAAAGCGCATCCAACTCTGGTATATACTGGTTCACAGCCGCATCCATACAGATATTCCATAAACCCTTCTCCCGTTTGTTCTTTATTTTTATGAAGAAATGGCCAAATATAATATGATATATTTCATGTTTTAAAAGTGCTTTAGTGAATACAAGCCCTTTATTTTGAAGCTTATATGGATTGTAGGTTATCCTGAAATTTCCGTTTGGCGTTATGCTTACTTTTATGGTTCTTACAGTATCAGTGGCAAAACTGTCAAAATACATCTTAAGATACGAGTAAAAAACACTTTCCTTGGAAAGTTCTATCCAGGCCTTCTGTAATATATCGTCCATTATTCCACCGCTTTATTTATAAGTTCTGAAACCAGCTTTCATCGTTTAGCTCAATGGCTACAGCTTCAAAAAGCTTGTCGTAAAATGCTCTTTTTAAACCGGAACTTTTTTGAATCAGATTTTCAAGATTTCTTAGAATAGCAAAAACAGAGTCTTTGGGAACATATTCCGAAAGAAGCTTAATATTTTTAGCGTATGTCTGATGCTCTGAAAGATCTATTATTTTTATCATATCTGTCTCGCTTATGCTTTCAATGTACTTGTTTATTCTGAGGACAAGGGTGATTTTTTCATCCTGGTTCAGTGAGGATAATCTTTGCATAAACTTTCCTTCTTTAAGAATATCCTGCGCAGTAGGCAGATTCTTTTTGTTGTTAAGGTGGTTGGTAAACGCCCTGGCTGCTTCTGACCCGATTATCGAAGCAGAAATAATATATCCGTACTCCTTGATTTCCTGATCGGACAGATTCTCAAAAACCCGTGCAAGCTTATACCAGCTTCTTGGACTGGGTCTTAAGTTTAATCTCATTGATACATTAAGATCAGATGAGAGGTATTCTGGATAATCATTAACAAAATTAATAACAGGATCAGCCAGCTTATTTTCTTTAGCCCACTGTGTCCAGTCGATTATGTCCGGTGAGATGTCAAAATGAAAGAATCTTGACATAAAAGCCGGATCTGTAATAAGATCGACTTGGTCATACTCTTCATCGGGAGGATTAGCAGCAGCCATTATCCATGTACCAGGTGGCAGTATGTGATTATGAATACGCCTGTCAAGCAAAAGCTGCATTACTGCATTTCTTATCGAACGATGCGCTCTGTTAACCTCATCTATCATTATTATGGTGTTCTCATTATCAGGCCACCAGTCCGGTTTCAAAAAAACCGTTCTGTCCGAATCTCTGTCAGATGATATGTATCTGCTTGGCATACCTATAAGATCTCCGGGTTCCATCTGTGATATAACCAGAATTATCAGTTCCCGTCCCGTCTGCTGGGCAATCTCTTTGGCTATATCTGTTTTACCTACACCAAAGTGACCCCATAAAAGAGGTATTTCACCGCTGCTCATTACTTTCTCTGAAAGATATTTTATATCTTTTGGTCTCATTTATACCCTCCTGATACTTTTTCTTATTTTGGATATTATCTTTATTTTTAGGTCTTAAGTACTGCTACATTTTCATTCTATTATACTACTAGTAGATATTTTTTTCTAACTGTATATTTTTTTCATCAAAATGATATAATTTTATAAAAATATTATTTTGAGGTGTCTAATGAAAAAATCTTTACTGTTGATCTGTTTTTTGGTTTTTCCGCTCATCCTAAGCTTTGGCTACAAAGTAGATATCTATCTTTCAAAAGGAGATTACATAAATATAAGCGATATGGACACTCCTTCATATATGCCTCCAGGCTCAATCTACGCTGACAGAACCTTCTTTTTCCGCGCATCAAGCTCGCAGGCAACTTATACTCTTTTTACCGCCGGATGTCCTTTATCCGACGGATGTCCTTTATCCGACGGATGTCCTTTATCCGACGGATGTCCTTTATCCGCCGGATGCTCTTTATCCGCCGATACATCTTGGAATATTTTTACAAATGACCCATCGCCGGATGCAACAGTTCTTTTCTATGATTTTGACACTCAGCAGAAGAACCTTTCAAATATAAAGTACCTTGAATCTCTGATTGACGATGCTAAAAGATATATTTACATCAGCATCTATGACATAAACCACAGTACGATTGCAGATGCCTTAAAACGAGCTGCACAGAGGGGAATAGAAGTCAAAATGGTTACAGAGACTCAAAATCAAAATACTTTTACCTCTCTGTCTCTGCCACGTAATAACATTAAAGTGCTTTTTGACACAAACATCGCGCTTATGCACGATAAGTTCATTGTAATAGATGGGTATTGTCTTGTCACAGGAAGTACCAATCTAACCAATAACTGTCTTGAATATAACTCTAATAATATGATCTTTATTTTCAATAATGAGATTGCTGAAAATTATGTACAGGAGTTTAAAGAACAGTTTGAGCAAAAAATCTTCGGCAAAAAAGCAGGCACTGAAAAACCATTTCCTTCAGTTCTTACAGATATCGGAACCATAAGCACATACTTTACGCCTGAGGACAATCTTAAACAGGAAATTCTTAAAAACATCAAAGAATGTACCAAAAATATTTATATGATGATCTTTACCTTCACCGATCCTGATATTGCCCAAGAACTTATCTGTGCCTCTGAACGGGGAGTCGAAGTAAAAGTTATAACGGAAGAGTTTCAGTCCAAAGCTTCTTATGCTGCATATAATATTTTAAAGGGAAAGATAGATATCATTCTTGATAAAAACAGTAAAACCTTTCACCATAAGGTCATTATATTTGACGATAATAAAGTTCTTACAGGATCTTTCAACTTTACCGGTGCAGCTCAGGATAAGAACGATGAAAACTCCTTAATTATCGAAAGCAATTATATAAATACTGTCTATACCGATGAATTCAAAAGACTATGGGGTAGTTACACCAAATAGGTGAATTGATATGAAAAAATTTGTTTATGTGGTCCTTGCTGCAATGATCTTTTTAGTATCCGGATGTCAGAATGACTCATACTACAAGACTTTGTACGAAAAAACCATAAAGGATTTTGGCTCTTTCAACAAAGATAAAATCTATAAAGTGCTTATTTTAAACTCTTACAGCATAGAGCATGTTTTTACTGTAAATGAAGTCAGGGGAATTCTGGATTCACTAAGGTCAAATCCGAATATAAACATAGAAATCTCTTATCTGTATATGGATACCAAGACAAATTTTGAAAGCACCTATCTGCAGGAGCTTCATAATCTTCTTATGGCAAAGTATGCCGATACTGTTTTTGATTTTATAGTGGTAACCGATAATGAAGCTCTGGAATTCGCGAAACTTCATAAAGACGGGTTCTTTAAAAGCCAGAATCTTATATTCTGTGGTATAAGCAACTTTAGTCCATCCCTTATTGAAGGTCTTGAGAATATTTCAGGTGTCATAGAGGCCAATAACCTTGAAAGAACTCTGGATATAATACCGAAAATACGTCCGATGACAGAAAATATTTTTGTCGTTACCGATCAGACAATCACCGGAAGTATGTACAGAAAACTTTTGGAGGATTATATTTCAAAGCAGGAAAATGGGCCGAAGATTATGCTGTTAGATATGGGAGAGCTGAAAATGGCCGAGCTGCTTGCCAGAATCTGTCTTATTCCAAACAATGATTCTTTAATAATTCTTCAAAATTTTGTAGATAAAGACGGAGTAATATACTCTGTAAATCAAGCAATGAAACTTTTTCTTGAATGCTCAAGAGTACCGATTTTTGTCTCAAGCGAAACCAGACTTGGAATGGGCGGTGTGGGTGGGAATGTTGCCAGCGGTTTCAAACAGGGACAGATCGCCGGACAGATAGGAATGAGGCTTTTAAACGGAGAGTCACTAAAAAATATCCCTGTCGTGACAGAAGACACCAATATTTTTTCGTTCGATCATAACGTACTCAAAAAATGGAATATTGATGAGAAACTTTTACCCAAGGATTCGGTAATAACCAATAAAATTACTATTAATTCAAAAGACTTTCTTATATTCATTATTGCAGCATTTGCAATATTTCTTGCAATATACTCAATCATAATGACTTTAAAACTCAGAAAATTCAGAAGAAAATCTAACTGATCTCTTTTTTTACTTTCTGGCTGTATAGATGTGCATATCTTGTCGGTTCAGGAAGTCGGTACTTTGTAATGGACATCTGTGAAAGTTTTATTGCCTCTTCCAAAGAGATTAGATTTCCACAGGATATATAGATAGGCTTGGTTTTCTCCTTTGAGCACATACTCATTCCTATTATACTGTCATTCGGATGTTTTGTATACACGTTATCGTAAATCGGATTCTGTGAAAACTTTTCTTTTGCAGGTTCAACGGTTATCCCGTAAAGGAGGGACTTTCCTATTCCTATAGTAGGTCTTTCAATAAAAAAAGAAGCATGGCTTGCAATTCCCAATCTTCTTGGATGGGCTACACCATGACCATCGAACATCACTACATCTGGCACATTTTTTATTTTCTCCCATGCTTTTAGAAATGCAGGAAGCTCCCTAAATGCAAGGTATCCCGGAATATAAGGCATAGAGACCTCAACAGATGAATAACTGTACTCAATAAGCTCCAACGAAGGAAATGCAAGACAAACAACTATTCCAACTGCTTTTTCTCCCATAAAAGAAACATCTACCCCTCCGATTATGGAGGGAGTTCTTATTTTTCCGCCAATCTCCACTTTTGAAGCCAGTTCATACTGAATTTTCTTCATCTGGCTAATCTGCAGGTCAAAGGAATGGACTTGTTTATATTCAGCCATAATTTTATAGGAACAGCTCTTGCCCGAGCATTATCCCATGAGATGTCGCATACGTTATCGACCGTGTCCAGCCGGAGCAGTCGCCTATGAACTTTATATTTTTATACTTACTGTTATCAAGCTTATTTCCATAAAACTTTACTTCAACTCCGTACAGAAGATTATCTTCATAAGTTATACCCGGTATTACTTTATTTAATTCTTCAAGAAAGTAAATTATAGACTCGACGGTTTTTCTTGGGAAAACCAAGTTGAGATCCCCAAGTATATAATTGTCGCTTTTAAGCGTGGGAAGCACCCTTCCTAGTTTTTTTGTTCTTTTGGCCTGTTTAAAATCACCATAAGCCTGAAGTATAATCTTGTTATTGCCTGCAAGAATATTCGAAAGCTTCGCAATATATGAGCCATATCCTACAGGATCATTGAAAGGCGAGGTAAAGGAGTGTGTAACCAACACAGCAAAGTTGGTATTGGTTGTTTTTTCCTTCATTCTGGCATGACCGTTCACGGTAACAAAATCATCATATTTTTCAAGAACAACCTCACCGGAAGGGTTATTGCAAAAAGTTCTGACCATATATCCAGTTTTGGTCTTAAGCTTTACTTTGAACTCGTACATTTCTTCGTTCAGTTCCTGTACTATATGGTCTGGAAGTTCATATCTTACACCAAGATCTACCGTGGTATTGGAAAGGACAACCTCCGGATGTTCCTGTATAAACTTCGAAGTGAGCTTGTGTCCGCTGCGCCCTGCGGCAACCACAGCCAGATCAAAAAGGATTTTTTCTCCGTTTACCTGTATTTGTGCTCCATACTCCGCCGGCTCTACACTTTCAACCCTGTTCCCAAAATAAAAATGCATATTATTGAACGTCTTAAATTCCGAGTATATAGCTGTAAGAATATCTCCGAGTTTATCCGTTCCTATATGGTAAAAGTCTGACTTCACAGGATCAAACCCGTAATCATAGAATTTCTTATACAGTTCGGCATTTGAAAACGAATAACCGTACTCTATTTCATTTTTTCCCAGTGCTGAATGGTTTATATAGAAGTCTACAACTTCTTTTTGAAGTTTTATATCTACCAGCAGGTCTCCTCCCATACTTCCAGAGACAAAAAGCTTTCCGTCAGACCTGATACCGCTCAGACTTGATGAATATATATCCTTGGAACTTTCAAAGATATGAACTTCATGTCCGGTATTCTTAACCGTGTTCAAAAAACCTATAGATGCCGCACCAAAGCCTATTACTGCTATTTTCATACTCTTTCCTCCTTAAAAAACAGGTGTAACAAACACTGTGGAGTAGCTTTCGTATAAAACCATTCCCGGTTTTGAGCCTTTAGGTTTATAAACATTAGATTTTTTGGTATAATCAACTCCTACATTTGAGGAAAATTTGGCCCTGGAATATTTTGCCGCAACTGTGGCAGCATAAAGTATGACATCGTACGGAACTTCTTTTCCGGCACATTTTATTATGACATGTGATCCGGGAATTCCTCTTGTATGGAGCCATATGTCATCTGCCCGCGCATTTTTGGTTATCTCATCATTCTGCACATTGTTTTTCCCAACCAGTATATCGAAACCGTTATAGCTGAATTTTCTGTACGGATTGTTTTTTTCGCTTTTCTTGACTGTTTTGTTTTTGGCATCAATCAACCCCTGCTGAATCATCTCTACTTTTATTTCTTCAAGAGTCTGTATATCCTCTGCCTCGTCAAGCATTGCCATAAGCTGATAATAATACTCAAGTTCTTTTTCTATATGCACTATCTTTTCAAGTGCATATCCGACTCTGTTTTTTATTTTTTTAAGCTTTCTGAAGTAATCCTGGAGATTCTGTGATGGTGTTTTTATAGGATCAAGCTTTATAAGGATATCTTCTCCGGTTAACCAATCTTTGGTTAAAATACTGTCATCACCCTTGCTTACTTTATAAACAAAGCTTTGTAGAAGCTCTGCTTTTTTCGATAGTTCAGGAATTTTTGACTGTTCGGAAATATCCTTTTTTAGATTATCTTTTATCTTTTCATCTTTATCTACTTCCCTCTCCAATTTCTTTAAAAGTTCCTTACGTATGGCAAGAAATCTGGACTGGTTGGCTTTGAACTCAAAAACATCAATAATGGCAGCAGATGGCGTAAGTTTTTTTATATCCGAACCGACAGGCTTTAATGCCAAAAGATCTCTGTTCCCCTTTTCATCTGTATAAACATACAGATATGGACTTATTATCTCCTGTCTCAATTCCTGTAAAGTGTTGTAAAACATTAGTGAGCCCTGTGAAGTTTTACAAAATCCCTGAAGGTTTGAAGCTGCTTTTATATCTGATATATCCTCTTTCATTATATTTACTTTAGAATCATCAAAAAAGGGTATATACTTTATTCCGTGTATAAGTAGACGTGTTTCTGCAGTACCTCTTTTCATAGCATCTTGGATAACATTATCCTCGTTAACAAGAATAATATTTGAATTTCTCCCCATGAGTTCAAAGTAGAGTCTGTACTTTCTCAGATCTCCTATCTCATCATAACCCTGAATATCCATATAGCCTATCCTGTCTGTTCCTAACTGTTCAACCGAAAGAATCTTTCCTCCTTTTATTCTTTTCCTCAGAAACATTGAGAAATTATAAGGATTTTCCGGTATATCAGGTTTTTTTTCAATTACCAGAAGATACGATGGATTCTGCACGGAAAAAAGCAGAAAATCACCGCTGGTCTGTATAAGAAGCTGATCTTCCACAGGCTGGTATATATTTTTAATACTTTTATTCACAACACGCTCTCTTGCTTCATTGATAAGTTTACGAATAGCAAGTCCATCAATAGGCATAAATTATCACCTCACATTTTAATTTTATCATAGTAAGATATCTATATTGAAATTATTTTACAAAAAAACAGAAGTATAATTATTATGAGAAAAGTGTTCCGGCGTTTCATAACGTATATATATGATATAATGGAATATAATAAGCATAATTTTATCAAATCAGGAGGGATAAACGTGAATCTTTCTAAAGAAAGATACCTTGAGATTTTAAACATTGCACTTTCTCAAGGCGGAGATTATTCGGAAATATTTTTTGAAGATTACTATGCAACATCTATACTATACGATAACGGAAAGTTTGAGGGTTCAAGCTATTCAAAAAGAAATGGAGCCAGCTTAAGAGTAGTTATAGGCGAAGAAACACTTTTTGCCCATACAAGCAGCCCTGATTATGCTTCTCTCAAAAAAATTGCTGAAAACCTGAGCAGTATAGCTAAAACAAGATCCTCATCAGCAGAAATAAAAAAAGTACTTGATTTAAAAGAACTTCCAAAAAGAAATCTGATAAAAATAGATAAGGAGTTCGATAAAATCCCTGTTGAGGAAAAAATGGAAAAGATAAATATGGCTGTCAAAGTAGCCAAAGAGTATGATCCACGGATAATCCAGATAACCGTAAGATATGGAGATTCCAAAAGAACTGTAAGAATAGTTAACTCAGACGGCACTATTGCCGACGATGTAAGAAGCTATCCGCTTTTTTACGTTTCAATTGTTGCTAAAAGCGAAGATGGACAGATTTTTACAGGTATGTCAGGAAACTCTGAAAACAAAGGTTTTGAATTCTTTGACGACAACATGATAATACAGGCTGCCAAAGATGCATGCGGACAAGCCATAGCACAGGTTGAAGGCGAGGATGCTCCGGCAGGTGAATTTACAGTTGTAATGTCCAGTCAAGCCGGAGGAACTATGGTTCATGAAGCCTGTGGACACGGAATGGAAGCAGATCTTGTTCTCAGTGGTTCTGTATACAGGGATAAAGCTGGTCAGAAGATTGCTTCAGAAAAAGTGACAGTAGTGGATGACGGTACTATTCCTGGTAAACGAGGAACTCTGAACTATGACGATGAAGGTTCACAGACACAGAGAACCGTTCTGATAGAAAACGGAATTCTTAAGGGCTATATGCACACCAAAATAACCGCTAAAATGTTTGGAAAAGAACCTACAGGAAACGGAAGACGTGAAACATATATGAACCTGCCGATAGTCAGAATGAGAAATACTCTTATCCTCCCTGGAAATGATAATCCGGATGATATTATAAAATCTGTAGAAAAAGGAGTATTTGTAAAAAAGATGGGAGGCGGTCAGGTAGATGTAATCAGCGGCGATTTCCAGTTTAAAATAACCGAGGGATACAACATAGAAAACGGAAAAACAACTACTTCCCTGCGTGGTGCAAGCATAGTCGGAAACGGGCTTAAAGTACTTCAAAGCATAGATATGGTTGGAAACGACTTAGGATATGCAGTGGGAACATGCGGCAAAGATGGTCAGGGCGCCCCGGTATCAGATGCCCAGCCAACTATAAGAGTACCAAAAATGATTGTGGGAGGAGTCGTAAAGGGGGGTAAAGGCAAATGAAAGAAATAATAAATAAGGTTCTTGACTATATAAGTTCAAATAACCTCAAAGGACAGATTAATATCGGAACTGCTGTATCGAAAAAAGCTTCTTTCTCAAACGGAAAGCTTGAAGAACTTTCTCAGGGTGAAAGATCAGCAGCCGGAATATTACTTATGGATAATGACGGGAGAATAGCGGCCGCTAATACCAATCAGCTTGATCAAGGCTCTCTGCTTGAGGCTGTAAAAAATGCAGCAGCTTTGGTTAAGTATTCGCAGCCGGATAACGGAAACATGATATCTTCAGACAAGGCATTTACTTTTCTCGACTGGTGTTTTGATATCGATACCAAAAATCTGACTCTCGACGAAATAACAGAAAATGCAAAAAATATGGAAAACAGTGCTAAAAATATGGACAAGAGAATCCAGTTTGTAAGAGGCTCATCGTTTGAAACAGAGGTTACAAAAAGAGTTTTTGCCAATACCAACGGTGTTTATAAGGAATCAGTTTCTTCGAATGCTGCTGCCGAAATTATGCTGGCCGCTGTTCAGGGCGAAAGCTCATCTATGGGATATGAGTTTGACATAAGACAGAGCTCGAGACTTATCAGATCTGAAGACATAATAAAAAATTCAGTGGAGCTTGCCGTAGCAGGATTGAATGCAGAAGTTCTGCAGAGCGGAAGATACGATGTAATATTTAGTCCTACAGTTTCAGGCATGCTTTTAGGTGTTCTTTCCTCTCCGCTGTCAGGAGAAAATGTGTTTAAGGGAAAATCTTTCCTTAAAGATAAGGTAGGGTCGGTTGTCGCAAATAAAAAAGTAAGTCTGGTACATGATCCGATGAACGGTTCTGCTCCTTATGTTTCGTCTTTTGATGCCGAAGGAACCAATACAAAGAAGTTTGATTTCATACGCAATGGTGTGCTGATGACCTATGCCCACAATCTATACTCAGCCGAAAAGATGGACTGTAAACCTACCGGAAACGCTTTTGCTTCTCTGGGCGGAAATCCTTCGATAGGAACTATAAATATGCATCTTTTATCGACCAATACACGTAATGATATACTGAGCGGATACAAAAGTGAAAAGGCTTTATATATAACCCAGGTTATGGGACTGCATACTGCCGACCCGATTTCCGGAAGGTTCTCTATACAGATAAGCGGCCAGGTTGTAGAAAACGGTCAGTTCACAAAAAGCTTCAGAGGAATGACCATGGCAGGAACCCTTCAGGAAATGCTGGAAAACATAGTCATGGTTGGTTCAGACTTTAAGTACATGGGTTCGGTAGCAGGTTCAACAACTTTAATAAAGAATATGAGCATAGGCGGAAAATAAAGGCGGTTTTCCGCCTTTATTGCTTTAATGGAGGGCTCATATGGCAGAAAAAACAGTTATATGCGGGACAATACAGGGTCACTCCTGTAGAAAACCAGGCTACATAGTATTTGACAAAGAAACCGGCATAATAGAGACTGTAGGTTCTGGATCTTACACAACAGCAGCAAGTGAAGAGGTTGTGTATTTCAATGATGAATACACTATACTGCCGGCAGATATAAACGGTCATTCCCACCCGGAACAATCTATTTATACAGATATTGTAAAGCCGGAATGGGATTTGCCGCTATGGTGCAGAAATACTATCTACAAGTATTCGCCATACCTTACCACACAAGCTGTATATTACAGTTGTCTCAGGGCTTTTTCAAGGATGCTTACATACGGTATCGGTACAGTTTTTGTTTCTTTTTACTGCCATAACAAACTTGGAAATGCAATGGACCTACAGGTAATTAAGGCTGCAAAGGATATAGGGATACGATTATACTTTGGACGTATGAATTATGATATAATTTCAGAAAACGCGTATTATGAAAAAAAGCTTTCTCAGACATACTTTTTTGAAGATTATGAAACTGCAGCAAGAAACTACATGAGTCTTCTTAGCGAATCAACAGATCATGTAATAGTAGCGCCTTCAGTCCATAGTCTTCATGCAAGCACTCCGGCGGCTGTAAAAAAAGCTTACGAACTTGCCGCTATAACAAATACATACATACAGTTTCATCTCTCTGAAGATAAAAATGATGTTGATATATCTCTATCCAATTTTGGTGAGCGTCCTGTTGCTTTTTTCAAAAAAAATTTTGCAGATCACAGGATTCAAGCTCTTAAGAAATTCATTTTCTCCGATTGCATTTGGCTTGATGAAGAGGAGATTTCCGTGTTGAAAGAGGCCGGATGCACAGTGGTATTT
>Ga0208195_1003539_pt1 | contig 13211 bp, 8 predicted proteins | sample AD_UKC077_MetaG_FD_184441 | JGI IMG/M metagenome (GOLD analysis project Ga0208195, IMG submission 184441) | Active sludge microbial communities of municipal wastewater-treating anaerobic digesters from USA - AD_UKC077_MetaG (SPAdes) (version 2) | ecosystem: Engineered > Bioreactor > Anaerobic >...
AGGATGAGCCGGTGTGTGTCTTCGAATACCTCCTCGTCCTCCGTGCGCAGCCCGACCAGGGAGTCGATGTCGAAGAAGCGCCGGTATCCCAGGTCCTGGTTTGCCGTGCGCCAGTATGCCAGGCGGTAGTTCTGGCTGTCCAGCAGGGCCTCGAGGGCGTCCGGGCTCTCATTGAGCTCGGCGATGAGGGCGTCCAGGACTCTGGCGGCCTCGGGGTGCTCGTCGAGGATTCGTTCCAGGAAGCCCCTGATCACCTCCTTGTTGCGATGTCTCCTTCGGATGCTCTGGCGGTCTGTGGAAGAGTGAAGGGGGAGCGAACCCAGGGCTTCTGCGAGAAAGCCGAGCTCGGGCGAGGCGATGTCTTCTCCCGCTTTTGTAATGAGAGGGGCCAGGGAGCGGGGGTCGACCGGAAACACATGGTCGAAGTAGCGGATCGAGAAGTCCGCCTGCAGCCGTTCGAGCCTGATCTCGCCATTTTCCAGCACCCGGCCGAAATGCTCGCCCAGGATGGGGAGCAGGATCGTGTTGCCGAATCTGGTCTCCCCGGGGTCCCAGTCCACGTCGAAGTATGATGCATACCTGCTTGACCGGCCGTTTTCCAGAACATCCCACCACCACTCGTTCTCATCCCCGGCCACGGCCATATGGTTGGGGACGATATCCAGAACCCTGCACATGCCGGCCCTGTGCAGTGCTTGGGCGAGCCGCTCGTGACCCTCTTCTCCGCCCAGCTCCCTGTTCACCCTGGTATGGCTCACCACGTCGTAGCCGTGGGTGCTGCCCTGGACCGCCTGGAGACAGGGGGAGGAGTAGAGGTGGGTCACGCCTAAGTTTGCGAGGTAGTCGAGAATGTGCGCTGCATCATCGAAGGTGAACCCTGAATGGAGCTGGATCCGATAGGTGGCGAGAGGGATGCTCTGCATCTCATGCCGTCCTCTGAAGAAGAACCATGGACCGCCCCTGAAGGAGGATCTCCTCTCCAGGTCCATGCAGGGGCCGGTCCTTGGGAAAATCCTCGATTGCCGTGTCGAAGACCGTTGCCCAAGCCCCCTCCAGCAATGAAGGAATCATAAATATCATCGGCTCGTGGTGGGCATTGATGAGCAGGTAGAAGCTCTCGTCTGTGATCCGGTTTCCTCTCTCGTCCAGGCCGGCGATTGCGTTGCCGTTGAGAAAGATGCAGATGGACTTGGGGAAGTGTTCCTCCCAGTTCTCATCCGTCATCTCCCGTCCGTCCGGGGTAAACCAGCAGATGTCGTGCCCTAGTGTGCCCCTGATCGGTCTTCCCTGGAACCATCTCTTGCGTCTGAACACCGGATGCTCTCTCTTGAGTGCAATGAGCCCTTTGACGAATTCCAGAATGCGGGTATCGGCCGATTCCCAGTCGTACCAGGAGATTTCGTTGTCCTGGCAATAGGCATTGTTGTTGCCCTGCTGAGTGCGGCCGATCTCGTCGCCCCCCATGAGCATGGGGACGCCCTGGGAGAGCATCAGGGTAGCCAGGAAGTTCCGTTTCTGTCTTGAGCGCAGATCGATGATATCCGGATCTTCGGTCGGGCCCTCTGTGCCGCAGTTCCACGACCGGTTGTTGCTCTCGCCGTCGCGGTTTTCCTCCAGGTTGGCCTCGTTGTGCTTTTCGTTGTAGGAAACCAGATCGTTCAGGGTGAATCCGTCATGGGCCGTGACAAAGTTGATGCTCGCAAAGGGACGGCGGCTCGTATACTCGTACAGGTCCGAGCTGCCGGTGAAGCGGTAGGCGAACTCGCCCAGGGTCCGGTCCTGCCCGCGCCAGAAGTCCCGGACGCAGTCCCGGTATTTGCCGTTCCATTCCGACCACTGGGGGGGGAAATTCCCCACCTGGTAACCGCCCACCCCCACATCCCAGGGCTCGGCAATGAGCTTGACCTGTCCCACGACCGGGTCCTGCTGGATGAGATCAAAGAATGCGGAGAGCCTGTCGACATCGTGCAGCTGGCGTGCGAGTGCCGACGCCAGATCGAACCGGAACCCGTCCACATGCATGTCCAGAACCCAGTAGCGCAGAGAATCCATGATGAGCTGGAGCACGTGGGGATGTGCCATGTTGAGGCTGTTGCCGGTGCCGGTATAGTCGGTGTAGTAGCGCTTGTCGTTCGCTTCCAGGCGGTAGTAGGCGGCATTGTCGATACCCTTGAAGCAGAGCATGGGTCCCAGGTGATTTCCTTCTGCGGTATGGTTGTACACCACATCCAGGATCACCTCGATCCCTTCGTCGTGCAGCACCTTGACCATCTGCTTGAACTCCTGCACCTGCTGCCCTGACTCGCCCGCGCTCGAGTATTCGTTGTGAGGAGCGAAATAGCCGATGGAGTTGTACCCCCAGTAGTTTCTCAAGCCCTTCCTGATCAGGTACTCGTCATGGATGAACTGGTGTATGGGCATCAGTTCGAGGGCTGTGACGCCCAGTCCTTTGAGATGATTCAGGATTGAAGGGTGCGTAAGCGCGGTATAGGTGCCCCTAAGTGTTTCGGGGATATCCGGGTGCCGGATGGTGAGCCCCTTCACATGGGTTTCGTAGATCACGGTTTCGTGGAGCGGGCGCTTTATGGGACGGTCCTCGGCCCAGTCGAAATACGGGTTCACCACCACGGACCGGGGGGCGAAGGGGGCACTGTCTTGAGTGTCCATCTGATCGTCTCCTTCCCCCAAGCGGTAGGGGAACATGGCCGGGTTCCACCTCACCTGTCCCTCGATCGCCTTGGCATACGGGTCAAGGAGGAGCTTGGCCGGGTTGCACCGGCTGCCGGAGGCAGGGTCCCAAGGGCCGTGGACCCGGAAGCCGTATCGCTGCCCCGGGCCTATCCCGGGCAGGTAGGCATGCCAGCAGTAAGCGGTTACTTCGGGGAGGTCCAGCCGGGTTTCCCTGTTCGCGTCGTCGAAGAGGCAGAGCTCAACCCGCTGTGCCGCTTCAGAGAAAATCGAGAAGTTCGTTCCGAATCCGTCGTACGTCGCTCCGAGAGGATATGGTTTCCCGGGCCAGATTTCCACCTGAACTCCTTTTTAAAGGTAACGGGATGTATCGGAGAAACCTCGCTATAGAGGTAGATATAGAATGAGCCCCCGCCAAATCAAGCAAGGATGATCCCCTGCCTGCAGGTCACCGGAGAGACTGTGAGCTGCCGTGTAACGAGGGCGCTGCCGGGTCCCCCTTGCGGGGGGACCCGGCTTCTCTTGGGATAGAGGGAGGAAACAAATGTTTGTATGTTCTTCTTTATAAGCTGAGGACACCTCGGCCGGCAGGCTATCCCCAGATAGTTCCGGCTCGTTCGTACCGGTTTAAGGTCACTGGACGGGTGATACCCTCACTGTGCTCTGCCGGGGGGCCTTATACACGGTGAAACAAATCCCCTGCTCAGGGTGCACCGACATGCATATGAACGAGTTTGCGAGTTTTTTTCGCAATGCAACGATGTTCCGGTGCAAGTACCAGGTGCGGCAGTATCCAGGGATTCCCAGCATGCGCCTGACCTCTGAAGGGGGAAGGATGAAACCCTGGCATTCGTTTCTGATCAGATGGCTGATAACTTCAGCAGCGCGGTTGCAGTTCAGACTGTCTTGCATGCTCATGTCTTCGCTTGCCATGATAACCCCCTTTTTCCCCGAAGTACCTGAAATATAACATGGAATTATAAATATAATCATTTCAACGAGCAAGGTATATGCCATAAATAATAATAAATAAATTTATTGAGTTGTATGTATACATCCGGGAAATGCAGGGAATATGAGAAATTGTTTGCCCAGGTGCGGGAGAAAATCTTTTCCACAACAGGCCTTTTCCCAGGATAATTGATAAGCGTACCCGATCATTGCCATTTTCATCCGGATTCGGCAACAAGCTCAGAATGGACTTGTATTCGGCAGCAATAATTGGCAGTATAACGGAAGCGAAAGGGAAATCATCCGTGCGGATCGTCCTTATTAAAGGCCTTTCCCCGGCATGCAGGTGCTGGCGGGCTTTAGAAAACCGCACATCTTCGGGCGCTTGCAGGTCATGCGTGATCGGCAGGTTCCCGGGCAGAAAGAGAAAATCATGAGAATACCGGATTCCCGGTCCACGTTATGAATACGGCATGAATAAGAGAGGGAGTACAACATGGTTAAAGTTCTCATCGCTGACGACCACCCGATCGTGAGAACCGGCTTGAAGCAGATCCTTGCCGACGACCCGGATATTGAGGTGGTAGGTGAAGCGGAAAACGGCGGGGAGGTCATAGAGTTTCTTTGGAAGAATGCATGCGATATGGTGCTGCTCGATATCGGCATGCCGGGCAGGAGCGGGCTCGAGGTAACCTCGGAGATCAAACAGATCAAGCCCAATGTTGGGGTGCTCATCCTGAGCATCTACCCCGAAGAGCAGTATGCCGTCCGGGCGCTCAGGGCAGGTGCATCCGGCTATCTGACCAAGGCGAGCGCGCCCATAGAGCTCATCCAGGCGATTCACCGGGTGGCCCGCGGCGGCAGATATGTAAGCCAGACCCTGGCTGAGATATTAGCGTCCGAGATCGACAGACACAGTGAGAAGCAGCCCCATGAAAAGCTCTCGGATCGAGAGTACCAGGTAATGCTCCTCCTCGCATCGGGCAAGACCGTCACCGAGGTGGGACAGAGCCTGAACCTAAGCGTGAAGACCATCAGCACCTACCGGTCCAACATCCTGACAAAGATGAACATGAAGAATAATGCCCAGCTCACCTTTTATGCCGTAGAAAACGGCCTCATCAAGTGAGCCTGTCTGACAGGCCGGCACCAGCAGGGGTCTCGCCGGGCAGACCGTCCGGATAGACCTTGCCCCTCGCCGGAATCCCTGAGCTGCGTGCACTCACTGATCTGCGGTTGAGACCGCCGGGTACTTCCTTTTCCCGGCGAGACCGTTATTTTTCTACCCATAGGCTGCTGAATTCTTTACAATCCGGCTATCCCATGCAAGGAGAGGTTTTATGAGAAGCAAGCTGTACATTATTTATGGCATCGGCCGGGATTCCGTAGGGCTTGTCGGAGGGATCACCGCGCCCATCGCATCCGTGGGCGGAAACATCGTTGATTTGCGCCAGCATGTCCTGCACGGTCTCTTCACCATCTACCTGGTGGTGGATCTCAAAGAAGCCGTAAAGTCCCCGGAAGAGTTCAGGGAACTGCTCAGGAAGATCTCGGAAGAGACCGGGGTGCGGCTTTCTATGGAGAAATATACCCCGGTGGCGCGCAGCGCCGAGAGAACGAATATCCTCCTGACCCTGGTAGGAAAGGACAAGCCGGGAATCATCGCCGCGATCTCGGAGAAGCTCGGCACCTACAACATCAACATCGAGATCAGCGAGATGGTGGCGCGGGAAGACATCTTCCTCATGGATCTCCTCTGCGATGTCAGCCGCAGCAGCGTTCCTACGGAGAACCTCAAGGGCGTGGTGCAGCAGATCATGCAATCCATGGATATCAGCACCATGTTTCAGACCGAGGACGTGTTCAACAAGAAAAAGAAGATCGTGCTCTTCGACATCTCCCGGAGCTTCATGGATGCCGGGACCTTAAGAGAGATCCTCGAACTCTCGGGTATCGAGCCCGGTAAGCTCAAGCGCCCCGAAGGCCGTGAGAGCAGCCTGGCCTACCTGTATGACACGGCCGGATACCTTGACGGCCTTCCGCTCAATGTCATAGACGCCGTGGTGGACGCCACCCGGGTGAGCCCGGGAACCATGGAGCTGATCCAGGCGCTGAAGATCATGGGCTACAAGATCGGGCTGATCAGCACAGGGTTCACCTTTTTCGTAGAACCCATCCGCCGCAAGCTCGACATCGATTATGCCTTCGGGTTTAAGCTGCCAGTGGACGACGATTCCAAGACCCTGGTGGGCGACATCCCCCCGGGAGCGATCGAGCACCTGAACTTGCAGGCCATCATCGAGGACCTCGTGCGGGCGGAGAAGATCGGCAGGGAGGATATTACGGTGATCTCCGACATGGACAGGCCCCATACCCAGACCCCGGGCATCAGGCTCGAGTTCGACATGAAGGTGATCCTCGATTTCCTCAACCAGCACATTCTGAGCAGAGACGCCCTCATAGGGCTGCTGCGCAGCTTAGGTACACCCCGGCTGTGACATGGTCGCGTGATCGAAGAGATCGCGAGAGGCAAAGAATGAAATCCGACATAGAAATTGCTCAGTCGATACCCTTGAAGCCCATCCGTGAGATTGCGGAGTCAATCGGGTTGAGTGAAGACGATATCGTGCCCTATGGGCGGTTCATGGCAAAGATTCCGCTCAAGTCCCTGGAGAGCAGGTCCGATGTGCCTGACGGGAAGCTCGTTCTGGTCACCGCCATGTCCCCCACCTCGATGGGCGAGGGCAAGACCACGACCACCATCGGCCTTGGCCAGGCCCTGAACAGGATCGGAAAGCGGGCCATGATGGCGATCCGCGAGCCCTCTCTGGGGCCGTGCATGGGTCTTAAGGGAGGGGCCGCAGGGGGAGGGTATTCGCAGGTGCTTCCCATGGAGGACATCAATCTCCATTTCACCGGCGATTTCCACGCCATCACCTCGGCCCACAACCTGCTGGCCGCCGTGGTGGACAACCACCTCCACCAGCGGCTGAATCCGGAGATCAACCCCAGACACGTGGTCTGGAAGCGCGTGATCGACATGAACGACCGCAGCCTGAGGAGCATCATTCTCGGGCTCGAGGACAAGGGGCTCAACGGCGTCATGCGCGAAGACGGCTTCGAGATCACGGCCGCCTCCGAGGTCATGGCGGTCCTGTGCCTCTCTACCGGCCTTAGAGATCTGAAAGAGCGCCTCAGCCGCATCATCGTGGGCTACGACTACCTGGGCAAGCCCATCTTCGCACGGGATGTGGGCGCGACCGGGGCCATGGCCGCCCTGCTCAAGCATGCGATCAATCCCAACCTCGTGCAGTCGGTCGAGGGGACGCCCGTGCTCGTGCACGGAGGCCCGTTCGCGAATATCGCCCACGGATGCAACACGGTGATCGCCACCCGCATGGCCCTGAAGCTCTCGGACTATACCGTGACCGAGGCGGGCTTCGGGGTCGATCTGGGGGCGGAGAAGTTCTTCCACATCAAGTGCCGCACGAGCGGCCTGAATCCGAGCGCCGTAGTGCTGGTCGTGACCTGGCGGGCCTACGTGCTCCACGGAATGGGCAACATCCGCAAGCACCTGGATACCCTCTCACGGTTCGGGGTGCCGGCCGCGGTCTCCATCAACCGCTTCCTCTCAGACAGGGACGGCGATCTTATGGAGCTGAAGTCCCGGCTTGAGGATCTGGGCGTCGATGCAGTGATCACGGATTGCCGCGAGCGCGGGGGAGAAGGCGGGCTCGAGCTGGCGGAAAAGGTCGTTTCACTCTGCGAGAGGCCCTCTGAGCTCAGGATGCTCTATGACCTGAACGACGATATCCGCACCAAGGTTGAGACCGTGGCAAAGAACGTCTACGGGGCCTCAGGAGTGGAGTTCTCGTCCCAGGCCCTCAAGGATATCCGGCACATCGAGAACATGGGATACGCGGGCCTGCCGGTCTGCATCGCCAAGACCCAATCCTCGCTGACCGACAACCCCAAGATCCCGGGATTCCCGGACGAGCCGTTCACCATCCACGTGAACTCCGCCAAGGTATCCGCAGGTGCGGGCTTCGTGGTCATCTCCACCGGGAAGATCCTCTCCATGCCGGGCCTGCCGAAGAGCCCGGCCGCCCTTTCGATTGACATCGACGAAGAGGGGAACATCACCGGGCTGTTCTAACCGGTAATCGGGGTCGGGTTCACAATCACCTATGGCAGCGAGACGTCAAAGGCCTGGGTCTTCCGGGTTTAGAGGATCTTCTTTCTCCGGTAGCGGAAGGTGCAGTGGTTCATGTGCAGGAGCCTGGCAGCCCTGCTCTCGTTCCCTTCCGCATATTCCAGGGCGGCTTTGATATAGCGCCGCTCGTATTCTTCGAGCGCTGTTACAAGGTCAAAGCCTTCAGGCGGGATGACCGGTTTCTCATCCGGGAAGGACTCAACGGCTGCCTTCACCCCTGCTTTCCGCCTGTTTCCGTTCATGCCCATGTCCTCGAGTTTGAGCTCGGGGCCTTTCCCGATGAGCACGCCCCGTTCGATGATGTTCCTCAGCTCGCGCACATTGCCGACCCAGTGATGCTCCTGAAGAGCCTTCACGGCTTCTTTCGATATCCCGGTGAACTGTTTGTTGTACTTGGTGCTGTACATCACCAGGAAATGCTGTGCCAAGGGGAGCACGTCTTCCTTGCGCTCGTTCAGCGACGGTACATGAACGGTCACCACGCCGAGCCTGAAGTACAGATCGTGTCTGAAGGTGCCTTCCTCCATCATTCTCTCCAGGTCCTTGTTGGTCGCCGACACAATCCGTGTACGGATGCGGCGGACCTGGGTGGAGCCCACCCGATAGAACTCCCCTTCTTCCAGAAAACGCAAGAGTTTTGCCTGGGCCTGTGGGCTCAAGTCGCCAACCTCGTCGAGGAAGAGTGTGCCGTTTGCCGCCGCCTCGATGAGCCCTTTCTTGCCCGTCGGCTCTGCGCCGCTGAAGGCGCCTTTTTCATAGCCGAACAGCTCGCTTTCGATGAGGTTCTTGGGAATGGCCGCACAGTTGAGCGTAAGGAAAGGGCCCTTGAAGTTGGGGCTCCGGTAGTGGATGGCCCGCGCGATGAGGTCCTTTCCCGTGCCGGTGTCCCCCAGGATGAGTATGGGCGCGTCCTCGCTCTGTGCCGCGCGCGTTATGAAATCCATGATCTCCTGGATCTCGTTGCTCTGTGCGATGAAGAAGGGGAGGTTTTCCTTGAGATAGCTCTCCTGAAGCCGCTGTACCTCTTTTCTGAGGCGGATGGTCTCAAGGGCGTTCTTGATGGTGACCCTCAAGCTCCCCATGACCAAGGGTTTGACCACGTAGTCGTAGGCTCCCAGCTTCATGGCCTGAACCACGGTCTTGGTGTCTTCGAGCGCGGTGATCATGACCACGAGCATCTCCGGGAAGAGGTCTTTGATCCTCTTTAACGCCTCGATGCCGTCCATACCCGGAAGGCCGATATCGAGCAGGACAAGGTCGGGGGGAGCGTTTACGATCTCGCCAAGGGCCTCCTCGGCGGAAGCGAATGTCTGGATATCGTACTGTGATTTCAGGGCGGCACTGATCCCTTCCCGGATGGTCTGTTCATCGTCGATGACAGCGAGAGAAAACTTCACCATGTGCAACCTCTCCTTTTATGTGCTCACCGGCAGAGTGAAGGCAAAATCCGCCCCGCCCATCACACTGGTGGCTACACCCATGCTTCCTTTGTGGTCCATGATGATCCTCTGGCAGAGACTTAGGCCGATGCCTGTTGAGTTTTCTTTGGTCGTGAAGAAGGGTTCAAAGATTTTTCTTGCCAGATCATGGGAGATCCCCGGTCCTGAATCCGAGATGGACACTCTGATCCAGTCCCCGTGATGAGACGATCTGATCACGATCCTTTTCCCCGCCTTCATGTCCTTCATTGCCTCTGCCGCATTGGTGATGAGGTTGAGGACCACCTGCTCGATGAGCTGGTGATCGGCCATGCAGGAAGGCAGATCATCGGCAAGCTCCGTCGATATCTCGATGCCGCTCTTTCTGAGCATGGCGGAAGAGAGTCCCAGGGCATCTTCGATCGGTTTGTTGATGTTCATGCGCACGAGCTTGGGCTCGGATGGTTTGGAAAAATCCATGACCCTTCTGATAACGGATTCTATCGTGGACGAAGCGGCCTGGATTTTTTCCAGGATATCCTTGAGGCCTTGCCAGTCTTCACCCTCTTCAAGCACCTCCCGGGCGGCATCGAGATAGATGTTGATTCCCGAAAGGGGGTTGCGGATCTCATGGGCGATGCCTGCAGCTACATGACCCAGAGAAATCATCCTATCTTTGAGCTTCAGGAGGCGTTCGATCTCCACCGTCCTGGTCACATCCATCATATTGATCAGGACTGCGGGTCTGCCCTCATTCTCGATGAGGTTCGTGCGGCAGTGGAGCCACTTCATGGCCATTTCGCCTACAGTATCACCGGAGACATGGGTGAATCTGACAGTGATGCCCATATGCGGCGCACGGCCGGAAAGCGTTGATTCGATCATCAAGGCGAGCTCCTCCCTGTCGTCCGGGTGGATCCGATCAAAAATCGACGGATGGGGGCCTTCCTCCAGAGGGCCGAAGATCCGCTGCTGTTCGGGGTTCCGATACACGACCCTTCCATCCTGAACAATGCAGATGCCGGTGGGCGAGTTTTCCACCAGGTCGCGAAAGTGCTGTTCGCCTTTTTGGCATCTTTTGCCGTTCCAGCATTCGTTTTGGGGAAGAATCCTGCGAGCTTCTTCCCCGGTCTCCGGTTCCTTGATTCTCATCTCGTACTGGGTGCAGCAAGGCTTGTTCGCCATTGAGATCTCCTACAGTCATGAGCTGCTCCGGGTGGGGCAAACTGCGCTGAGCGCATCACCACAGAGGTCTCGTTCTTTAGTATTGCAGCCATATGTCCGTGGACATTTATCAAAACGGGCGGTGCATGGACGTATTCTCCGCATATCTCCTGAAAAGAAAGAGTATACCGTCATCAGGTTAGATCGGATTGCTTTTTTGAATGTGCTGAAATCCTTTATGAACCGCCGCATCTACCTTTCCAAGATGATGAAGACTCCCGCCTGTTCAATTCCGCCATGGGCGATTTTTAAAAATATAAAAAATTTTTGTGAAAATTGCAAACATTTGAATCGAACAGCCCCGGCTTTTTCCAGAGATTGTATGTAACTTGGTTAATATTAAGGATGTTTATCGTTAAACCAGATTGGCACGGAGCATGCTCAAGGGGGAATGAAATTATAGCATAAATATGCTTGTACGTGAATAATTAGCTACAGGATTTGAGGCCTGGGAAAGGCGGGTGGTTCATCGGCCGGGAAGGATGAGAGGCAAGGAACACAACAAGGAATTGGCATCAGGCATCATTTTTAAAAAACGATGTGAGAGGAAGAAAGATGGGAAAAAAATTTGAAGTATCACGAAGGCGATTTCTTCAGGTAGCGGGGGCAACCGGAGCAGTGATTGCCGGGTCCGCCTTCCCCTTCAGGAATCTGAAATCGGCGTGGGCATTCGGCGAGCATCCGCAGGAGCAGCCGCCCTATCGGATCACCAAGAAGGTCCCGCAGGTCTGCGCCCGTGCATGCGAGTGCGACTGTGCCTACAATATCGTTGTCGGTGTTGATCCGGCCACGGGGGTCGAGCGCGCCATCACGATCGAAGGCAGGCCGGGAGATCCGGTCTCCAACGGCAAGTTCTGCATCAAGGCCATGGGCTTCTTGGACTCCATGTACGACCCTGACCGGCTCATGGTGTCTTTGAAGAGGACCAACAAGAAGAAGGGTACCGATGTCGATCCGGGCTGGGTGGTCATGAAGACCGAAGATGCGGTGAACGAGATCATCGAGAAGCTCAAGACCTTCAAACGCGAGGATATCGTGTTCGCATCCCCGGGCGACCCCTACACGAACAAGCTCTGCCTGTCTCTGGGCGTTGCGCGGAGCGACCAGCGTACCGAGTGCTTCGGCACCCACTACTACATCAACTGTCTCACCCTGACCAACCCGCCGAATGCGTACTACTCAAGCTCCTATACCCCCAGCCACCATGTGTGCGGGTATGACTACGACACCTGCAAGTACCAGGTATGGTTCGGGTTCGACTCCTTCTCCAAGTGCGGCAAGGCGGGCATGCTCAACCACTGGGCTGCCGGTAAGAGAAACGGCGCCAAGATCGTTATGCTCAACCCTGTCAGGACACCCATGACCGACGCGTTCGCCAGTGAGTTCTATGCAATCAAGCCTGGCACCGACCTGGCAGTGTCTCTGGCCATGATCAACGTGATTGTGAACGAGAAGAAGTACAACAAGGATTTCATCGACAAGTACAGCGACGCCGCGGCCCTGATCGACGTCAAGGCCAAGAAGGCGCTCAAGAACGCCGATGGAAGCTTCCTCGCCTGGAATACTAAGACCAAGAAGGCTGAGCCCATCGACACGTGCGACGCTCCGGCCCTGGAAGGCGGCCCGTTCAAGGTCAACGGTGTAAACGCGAAGCCGGTCATGCAGCTCCTCAAAGAAACGGTCAAAGACTACACACCGGAGTGGGCGGCCAAGATCAGCGAGGTGCCGGCCAAGGACATCAAGAGAATCGCACTGGAGTTTGCAGCGGCAGCGCCCAAGGCCATGATTCCGACCTACAAGCGCGATGCGGCAGGCCCCAACTATGCGAACAGCTGGAGGCTTCGCCACGCCATCAACATCCTGAACAGCCTGGTCGGCTCCATCGACCACGAGGGCGCAATCCTGCTGTTCCACGACGTCAAGCTGCCCTGGCTCGACGACATCACCCCGCCCGTGAAGCCCTATCCCCCGCTGCCGGCCAAGCAGGCCGACTTCCGGGAAGAGTTCCCTGTGACGAACAACATCTACAAGAACAAGGACTTCTCGGCTCCCGGTCACTACGGCATGATCGCATGGGGTCTCTACAAGGCCAAGCGCGGCAAGGCGGTGTTCTTCAGGAACCCGCATCGCGGCCTCTTCGCCATGATTCAGTCTCAGATGATGGAGGCCGCGGCCGACAGGCTGGACCTCGTCGTCGACTGGAATCTGTACCTCGACGACCTCGGCTATTTCTGCGACTATGTCGTGCCGGCTCCCCATCAGTTCGAAGAAGGAAAGCTCGACATTCGTCTCTACTATCCGAAGTGGCCCGCCTTTGCCGGCGGTGTGCCGGTCCAGAAGTCTCCGGGCGACCAGATCGGCTGGGGCGGGTTCGCGATGAAGATCGGCCTTGCCATGGCCCCCGAGTACTGGACCACGGACGGCAGCGGTGACCCGGCCAAGAAGATCCCGACCAATATCGGTGATGTGGCCGTCAAGCAGGCCGGTGTTGCGGAAGACACCGCCGACTTCATTGCAAAGGGCGGTCTCTGGGTCGACAAGAAGCCGTACGAGAACTACAAGCACCTCGAAAAGATAGGCTACGGCAAGCCCCGCGGAAGGGTGCGCATGTTCATCGACGAGTTCGCCGAGGTCGGTCACAGCCCGCTGCCTATCTGGGCCCCGCGCTGGCACGAGAGCACCGGGAGCTTCAAGTTCTCCCTGCTCATCACCAGGGC
>Ga0208195_1003545_pt1 | contig 13197 bp, 10 predicted proteins | sample AD_UKC077_MetaG_FD_184441 | JGI IMG/M metagenome (GOLD analysis project Ga0208195, IMG submission 184441) | Active sludge microbial communities of municipal wastewater-treating anaerobic digesters from USA - AD_UKC077_MetaG (SPAdes) (version 2) | ecosystem: Engineered > Bioreactor > Anaerobic >...
TTAGCGTGGGTGTCCAACTTGGATTATTGGTCTTCATACCTTCTTCCTTATCTAAAATATAATTCATAAAGGTTAAACTGCCAATTTATGTCAATGAAAACCTTATCCTGTTTTCCAGGAAAAGAGCTTTAATTGAAATATTTTAAACTGAGACTGGCTATTTTATATTTTTGAATTCAAGTGATAAAAGCTGAGAACAGGACTTGTAATCCAGGAAATCAGCTTTCCAGATTAAGAAAATTGGGGTATCTTATACAATTCTGAGTATTAATTCCAGATTAAAGCTCTGGTTATCAGGGGATTACCATAATTGATAACTAAATCTAAGGTGGGACTTATCAATGCTTTTCCTGCATATGGATTAAGTGCTAAGTTACAAACATCCAGAGCATTATGGAAAATATCAATATAAGCCCTCATAGTAACAGATTCCGGTATTTTTTGCTGGTATATTTTATTTAACTTCAGTTCCCATGCCAGATAACAGCGATTAAAACTTATCTTATCACCTCTATCCCATATTATAGTTACCGGGTTATCATTATGTTTAGTGAAGACCAAGTTAATTTCAGGATTCACAGGTAAAAGGTTTGATATACCTGTTTCAGGTAAGTCTTCTTTTGTTCCTTTTGTCGGTAAATTAAAGAATAGAATCCGTTCAAAAAGAAAAAACCAGAAGGGTATATTGCCTGGTCGTTTGAACCTATTTAAATTAATTAAGCAAGGATTCGTTTTTCAAAATCAAGCTCTTCCCCTGATTCAGGAATAGCTATGATTTTGACTTCTGGACTGTAAGGTATAGCTGAGTAATTAAAATTTGGTCTTAATGCTATGGATTTTATGGGCCATTGGGAGTCTTTTATATTTCATTATTATAGAATTCATATCCGGGAACTTCTGGTAACAACCCCGCTTCAATAGCTTGTTTAACGGTTCTGCAGGAAAGGTTATTTTCTATAATGTCTTCACGGGTCAGAGTGGTAAGGTCAATAAGGGTGCTATTTTCCGTGAGAGGAATCCCATTAAGAGAGTAGGTTTTTGCCATATTCCACATCAATTTAGTGAAGGCATTATACCAGTTATTGAGAGGATGTTCCCGATATTCTTTCATAGAGTTATAAGCATTGATATAGTTAGTGAGGTCCTGTCGGTATCCTGGAGAGGGAGATAATCTCTTCATATTTTTTGCGATATCGGCATAGAGCTGGTTTTGTGCTGTCTTGCGCCGAGGTGAATGAGAACGAGCATAGTAGCATTTCAAGCGTGGATTGTAACAATAAATCAGGTCATCAAATTCACCGCTATACGCTTTAATCAGGTTTTTGTAATATACTTTCATATTGCCCTCCTAAGTATAAGAAATGTTAAAGTATTATGGAGCTGAAGGTGAGCTTATGTCCACTTTCGGACATAAGCTGGACATAAGTCGGACATGAGCTGGACATCAGCTCTCCATTTAAAGCAAAAAAATTAATCTCTCCATAAATATAGGGATGACATTTAATGGTGTGTGGATTTTAATGGTGTGCAGATGTCCTCATCTGCACCAGGCGGTATAACTTTTACACTTTTTTGAAAGAAATTAAAAGCGTGATAACTTTTACATGTGTTTTAATTAAATAATTTTATAAGCTAATCACGCAACTATGAGCTTGGCGATAAGTCATAATCTTGAGGACATGATGCAAAGGAGGACCTTTGCATACCATTGCCTTTGCATACCATTACTTTTGCATACCATTGCCTTCGCATACCTTTATTAATGCGAAATGTATTCATCTAATATAGGTACCAGGATTTTCTTAGCTTTGTTTTATTTTTCTTAACTTTTTATGATGAAGTAAAAACTCCTACGGAGTTTGAAAGGAGGAGGACCTCCTTCCACCATTAGGTGCGTAAGTTATTACTATATCATCAAGTCCTCAAGCTTCTCACCTTATATTAGATAGTAGAAAATGATAAATCTTATCTATACTCACAGATAATTAATGCAGTTTTATCTTTTTTATTATCATAAAGTTGCAAGTTTCTACGGAACTGAAAGGAAGAGGATTTCATTCTACCATTATAAATTTTTTGTCAGTTTTTGTCCTACCTGAAACATATCTATAGATAAGAATAAATTTAGAGGAGGATTAAAATGGCAAGATTCAGATCTTACAATGGTTACCGTCAGTATAATTCCGGTTCCGGCTGGAAATTCACTCATCGCACTGCTGCTGAACACAAAATGGGAAATTCTATTAGACCTGGTTATCAAGTGCATCACATCAATGGGAACAAAACTGACAATCGTTATTCTAATCTGACTGTGGTCTCTGCTGCAAAGCACAAAGATATCCACAAAAAGTAGTTAATGTCGCAATAGGGTCTGAGGCACCCCCAGCCTTTCTGCCTTCGGGCAAAAGGCTGGCTTTTTATTTTTGGGATAGAATTCTTATTAATTTATCTTCAATCTCGTCAAAATAGCATATATCAATTCTATATTTTTCCATATCTTGTAATTGGTTTCTAACAGATTGGGGTATATAATTTTTAGCAAATTCTTCATTTTTTAAGTGAGTCTTTTGAATATTAGTTAATATGATATTAGTGCTAAAGACTCCTCCTTGAGATGCTGCTGAATAACTTTTTGATTTTATAACATCTCCGGTTATACCAAAAGTTTTTGCTTCAAAACTGGAAATTGTTCCAAATTCAGTTAAATAAACTAAATCGTATTCTACTACACTTTGTGCTTTACTATCTGGTAGATAAGCATTTCCTTCGTTATCATATTCAAGATTATAAGCCTGTAGATTTTTGTAGACTCTGGATAATGCTTCTGGTTTCTTTTCTTTTATAATATCATAAAATTTTATGCTAAGCATAATTTCAAAGAACTCACCTTTTGTATAATTAATATCCAGTAATTGTGGAATATCGGTATCATATATGTGTTTGTGGGGGGGAATATTTTTAGAGGTTATCTCCTTACATATATTCACTATATTTTTGACCTGTTCCGGTTCATAAAATAAAAGATGTTTATCAACCGGAAGAGTTTGTTTTAATTCATTGATAATGCATAATTTTATCTGTCCCCAGTATTTATTATAAATATCCTCCTCATTAATTAAGCGATTGGTTAATTTCCAGCATTGGCGCAAGTCTTTGCAATCGATTTTGTCAGTGTTTTGATATTTAGTTCTTAATTTTTTTAAATCCCTTACGATATTCTCATATTCTTTTTGTATTTTATCATCTACATTATTTTTACAACATTGGAGGTTTGGCTTATAATTTTTTAGAATTTCATCAATTTTATTAGTTAAACTGGTTTTTTCTTCTAATTCTAAAGTGGGTTTAGCGAAATATTGATAAAAGAACTTAGCAAAATCTTCATTATTCAGAAAATATTGATTTATCTTTCTAATTTTTTCAATAGATAATCCTTCTGGTTGTTGTGAACTTACATAGTTTTCAAGGGTATTATTGGAATTAAAACAGGTAAAGCCATAAATATTAAAAACATCTTCAATATTTAGAATACATTTTGGTCCGTATTCGTCAGCTAATTTAAATCCTTTATAAACTTTAATCTTAAAGGGATTGCTATCAACATAGATCAATTTATCTTCAGGATTTTTTCTTTCTATATAAAGAGAAAGTAATGATAGAATCTGATTCTTTTTTCCTCCGCTGATATTGAAATATATACTGGGATAAAGGTCTTTATTATTAAATTCCTTTAATTTATCATCCAACTCATTTTCATCATCCTTAAAGCTAAGTAATTTAGAGGTTATATTTTTCTTATTTAAAACATATTGTAAATTAGATGTCCAGTGTTTTTTTTCAGCATATTCCGAAGAAAGTATCACCGGAACTCTATTATCTTTAAATTCATCCATCAGTAAAGGGATAGCATTAACGGTATTATTATTAGTAGAAATAACGAGGTGAATATTCATAATATAATCTCCTTAAGAACTAACTAGAGGTAGTTATAATTATTCATTAGAATTATTGAAGGTCAAAAGTCATTTTGAACCAACCGAGAGGAAGATTCTGGACCACTTTCCTGCTTTTAGGACTATAATTTAGCATTGCATAGGTGCAATAATTTTTACCAGAACCGAAGCCAAGTCTTATAATACATTCATTTTCTTTTCCTTCCACATACTGAAAATATTTATCCAGATTTTTATAAGCATCTTTTAATGGTGTGAAGTTCTCTATTACAGTTTTTTCTTTATAGAACTGAGTTTTATAGTAGTTCTTAATCATTCTGATAAAATCTGGCATAGATTTTTCATTCTCAGGAAGGAGTTTTTTAATACCAGGATTGCTTTTATCTGTGATATTTATAGTTAATTCCGAATGTAATATCCTTGGTTCTCTGGCAGAAAGTCCTAATTCCATAAAAAGTGGGATCGCAGGTTCTGTTTTTGATTTTTTATCCAAAGGAATTTGAGGTTTTTTAGGTTTCTCTTCAGCTGGTAAATTCTTAATTTCTACCTTTAAAAGAGTTAACCACTCATTTTTAAATGGAATATCAGCGAATTTAATAAATTTAAAGGGGTCAGACGGAATATCAGCCATCTGTCTTTCATAATTCCAGTAATTCAGAAGGATAGCCTGCACCTCTGGATCATTACTTTGTTCCTGGTTAAGTTTAATGTTCTTTGAATCCTGCAAAGAAGAAAGAATAGCGGTACGAATTGAACCTTTGATAGAACTTCCTGGAATATAGGGTTGATATAAAGGATTATTTCGGATAAATTCATTAATTAGACCTTGATTAACTCCAGAATTGATTTTATTTATATAGTCTGTAGCTGTATCTGGCGTAAGAGGATAGCTATAAAACCAGGTATTCTTAATCTCAGGATTGAAGTTTTGCTGGAAAAATTGTTGGATAGCTACTATATCTCCTGTATACATCACTTCTTGAAATTCTTTTTCTTTTTCCTGTAATAGATAGTGAAGGAATTTCAGCTGATTCAAACGATAGAGATAGTTATTATGAATAACAATGCTAAAAGGGTCTAATTCTTCACCTCTACCAATATGAAAAGGTGTAAGAATAGTTAATGAATAGGGAATCTTGATAGGTTTCATTGCTACTCCTCTTTAATAAAGATGGGAAGATTATAAGAATAAAGGTTTTGTACCACTTCTGGATTTCTATGAACATTATGAATTAAACTACCTTTAGGACTTGAATATCCTTCCTGAACGAAGAATACAGCACCTGGTTGAATAATGTATAAAGGATATTTAAAAGGTGTTTCCTCCAGGGCAAAATCTCCTCCCACTTTAGCAAATTTTGTTTTACTCTCATAAAAAGCTTTAGGAGGATCACTTTCAGCTGGAATCATATTAGAAAGATTCAAATAGGCATTACATTGAGGACATTCTCCCCAGTCAAAAGGTTCCACCTTAATCTCAAATCTACCCTTGCCGGTATGTTTGTCCTTACCGAACCCCAGCATAGTTATAAGATTAAAGATATTTTGCAGTTCTTCCAGCTCATATAAATCCGTATCCATATAGGATTCCATTTCTTTATTATAAAAGTGTATAGTAGAAACAAACACATCTCCAGAAGGTATAGTAGTTCCGGTTAATCTATCTATTCTGTTATGGAATTCAAGAGTAGAGACACTTTTTTCTTCCTCTTCATCAGATTCGGTGATAGATTTTAAATACTTATTCAGTTCTTTCCTCATATTTAGATAATAGAACTCTTGGGGGTCATATTGATAGGAGTTCTGTTTCAAACTATTCCTGTCTATAAAACGATTCTTCTTCACTTTCTTATTAAAAGAATAGAGGAGTTTTTCATCTATCTTACTTGCGGAAGGTGATTCCTCCTTTATTTTTTGCCAGATTTTTGATATTATATTTTGATTCAGAAGGTAAACCGGTTTAGGTAATTTTCCGGAAGGAAAAGCTGAAGAAAGTATTAAAGCCGGTCTTTTTTCTAATTCCATTAATAATTCTTTCAGCTTTTTTTGATTATCTTCATAGAGATAATTTAAAGCCCAGCAAAAATGTCCAAAGATAGTATCACTATCCAGCTGAGTGGAAAACCCTGAAAGCGGTTTCCAGGTTATCTTATAGGAAGCCATTTGCATCCTCCTAAAGGGTAATATCGTCCAGAGATGTATCTACACCATCAACCTTCAAATCACGAATTTCAATTCTGCCACTTCCTCTGGAACCAGAACCACCCAGAGCATCATTCTGCAAAAGCTTTAAACCTTTTAGTAGGATATCCAGAAACTCAGCTTCTTCATCCGGTTCATAGGATTTCAAAATTACTTCCAGGTCAAAGACTACCCCTGCGGGAACTCTCTCTATAGTTCTCAACCCCCCTTTTTTATTAACAGTACCAGTAATTCTGTCTATAGCAACTTCAGTTTTAGATTCAACAAAATCAGAGAGTATTTTTTGTTTTAATTTCTCCTTATTTGTTTCCAGAGTCCCATCATCATTCATAACTCCTAAAAGTTTGCTGTCAGAAAAAATCACCCTGGTAGGTTTGGTGGGTATTTCATTGTGTTTCATATGCCCAAAAATTACGGCTATCTTATTTTTATTCCAGTGTTTATTACCTGAAACATGCACATCAGGAATATCTCCACTGGTAACTAATCCATAATAGTGTTCCAGCAGAAAACGGGTTTTACCTTTTAAAGAAGAACCAGGGATATAGGGTTCGTTTGTAATAGGATTCTTGATGACTGGATTATCTATTCCTCCAATCTGCAGGGTCTCCTTATTGCCTCCGATATGCAGACCACTTTTAAGCACTATCTTTCCAGTAATTTTTTTAGTTTTTAGCATTTTTGCCTCCTTACCTTTTTTTTTCTTTTGTCTCAGTATAAAAACCTACTAAAGCTTCCATAATTAGACAGGCTTTTTCAAAACGTTCTATACTATCACCAATTTCGTTTACAAGTTCGTTAATAAATTGGGCAAATATTTTAGGTACAGTATTGTTATTTTTCTTGTACTCAACCTTAGGAACCAAAAGTCTAATTAGTATTTTCTTTTCTTCATCATATCCTTCGGGTAATTCTTTAATACGAAGAAATTCATTATAGAAGTTTCTAAGTCCAGTAGAACTTAGCATAGATCTATTATTTTTATTCAACTTCTTGCTGAATTCTTCAGCTTTTTTACGAGCTTTGTCGCCCACCCAATCCAGAACAAGTGAACCATCAGAATTGAAGAAGGGTCCAAATTTGGAATCATCTGTGGGTCTGTCTTTTACATTTTGCTTATCTTGTGGATTCTGCATATTTTGCATTTTTATCCTCCTTATTTTTTGTTGAGTTTGTCTTTTTCCTGTTTTTATATATGGTATGGCATACCGGGATTCTGATATTTTTCATTGTGGGATTTTCTTTTAGACCAATAGTATCCAGTAGTTTTTGAATGAAGTTCTGGAATTCCGCATCTTCTGTCTTTAATAGAGGTGCTAAATTTCTACGGATATCGTAAAATAATAGGGATTGATACATATAATTTCGGATATTGGTCTCTTTCTTTAAGGTATTTATATACATATTATGATAGCTTAACAAGCGATAGAGAAATTGTTGAGTTAATTTCTGATCCGTTAACCAGATATCCAGATTTTTAGATAATTGCAAAAGCTCCGGTACTTCTTTCCATTTTACCACCGATTCATAAAGATATAGACTGTCCTTGCCTGGCTCATTTTTAGCTAATTCCAGCTTTTCATCTGTGCTTAGAATAGAGAATCTGATAGGCTGCTTGGGATGCATTAAAGTGATAGCAGCAGAAAAATGAAGATGAGGATTTCTGCCACAATATTTATCAAACTCCTCTCGCAACTCACTGGAGAATTCTATAATCTTATCATAGGCTCCAATCATACAGAAATCATCTCCACCTGAATAAATGGTATAGATGGATTCCGGATATTTTTCTTCCTGAAGCTTATGAACCACGGTGCTAAAAAAGTAATGTAGCATACTGGAAAGAGTGGTATAATCAGTAATAGAGCAGGCAATCATATTGTTTTCATCAAACTTCCAGGGATTACTCAGCAAAAAGCCAAGGTTATCTACATCACCTTTAATTACCGCATTGGCTTGCAAACCTTCGCTATTTTCCGCTATTTTACTGAAATCTTTAACCGTTCCATCAGCATTTTGGGGAACATATGTAGCAACGGGAAAGACAGGTAAATATGCTTCCTTTTCTTTAATCTGGAAATAATAGTGTCCGGGTTTTAATCTTTTGACTTCCTCACCCAGCACATTACTTAAATGCATATTCGCAAAACTGATATAAGCGGCTGGCTCTTCTTTCTCGCTATAGTAAATTTTGTAGAAATTATTATGAACCAGCTCTCTTCCCAGCTTTATTTCTTTCCTGCAATGGGGACAGACCCTTGCTTCTATATCTTCCGGATCTTCATATCGCTGATATTCCGCAGTAGCTTCAGCTTCAGCATTTCGTCTGTTACAGAAGGAGCAGATTTGGCTATGATAAAGATTATTATGATTGATAACAAAATTCTCAGCTTTCCATTTGCTTTCTTCTTTCAAAATACTATCAAAGCGATGTAGTTTTTCCTTTTCCAGATTTTCAAACACACGATTCATTGTCATCAAAAAGTTTTGCATATTCAAGTCCTGCTGAGGATTTTCTAAAATGGTATCCCAATTAAGATTAAGACTCACCGTGCCCAGGAATCTCTGATAGATATCTTTGTTTATCTGCTCTTTTAAAATCTGAAGTTTAGCGATATTTTCCTCTGTGGCAGGTGCAAGCATCAGCCACTTGCCACCCAGATTGGAAAATATATTCAAACGAGAAAGAGAAAGCTCTTTTACCACTCTTTGAGCGGTTAATTCATTTATCATCTGAATTTGGAAGGACCTTGCGCGCAAAAGTTTACTGGCTTTATTGGAATTTTCCGGATTTAGGTCGTAAAGATAGGTCTGAATGCCATTAAGGTCACCTGCTACAATCATTAAAGGACTATCCGGTTGCTTTTCGCCTTTCCCCGCAGCATAAAAAGCGGCAGCAATGGTAGCTGTGTTTCGCATATGTTGATAAAGAGAAGAAGTGGGATATTTTTCTTGCGTATTTGCCGGAACGCACCAGAAATATTTTGCCAGTAAAGCATCTACAGCATCTATATATTGAGGGAAATGCTCTGATTCAAAATTGGATTGAGAAGCTAAAGTAAAATAATAGTCATGTATTTTAAGGTATTCATCTTTGAATTGAGTATAGAGTCTGGTATATTCTTCTCGCAAATCGTGTCGCTCTATCTTTTCTGGCTTTATATTATCTTTAGTTTTCGCACCGAGATGATAAGCAAGAGTGTTCGTCTCATCAGGTTTCTGGCTAAATGAACTTAACACAGAAAAAAGTGGTATCTCATAAAATCTGCTATTTGATTCTTCTTCCTCTGGACTTTCTTCTGGTTTGTCTCTATCCCAGCTGGCAGCAATATTGTCAGCTTCTATCAGATATTTTAGATACTGGTCATAATTACTTGTTTTACAGGAATCCTGACAATGATGAGAACTGGCTATCTCTATAATGGCATTCCAGTTATCTTCAGGAAGTGGGAGGGAAAACTCTTCTAAAAAGCCAGCCGTCCACATAGCATGCTTATGAGTTAAATATCCCTTATCTTTTCTACATTTTGATTCATATTTTGGGATATTTTCTGCTCCACTACGCTGGATAACTTTTCCGATGTCATGCATCAAAGCTGCAAAAACGATGTGATGTATGCTCAGACTCATCTATCCTCCTTCAGCTTTTCCTTGAAAGCACTTGATAGGAAGATAACTCAGTGCATTCAAGCAAAGCCTGCATTTCTTTTTTAAACCTTAACATCTTGCCTCCAATTATAAAAAAATTCATTCTATAATAAATGATATGACTACCACCTTATTAAATCTGACATTTTTTTAACTCTATCTCACCATTACCAAAAGTGCATTGCTTTCCACAATGTAGATAGCTGCCCAATTTCAAAATAGCCATCATCTCGGGACTGATTCCCTCCACTTTAACTTTCCCTAAAAGACCACCAATACTCATCTTGCTATCCTGCCTTAAAGAATGACGAGGTTTCTCACTCCAGTATACCTCACTTTCAGGTGCTTTGGAAAGAGAAATATCTATATGCTCAGGGATATTTAGCTCTTCTTGATTGAAATGCTTATTAATAAAACGAACCCGGTTGATTAAACTTTTAGCAAAAGGGTCCCATTGGAAATTGGGCATTAAAGAACCTCCCTCCTTCTGCCTTAAAGGGGTTTTAAATTCAATCTCCAGAGCAGAACATTCTTCCGGCTCAAATTCCAAATTTAGCAATTTCGGTCTCTTAATCTTATCGCTAAAATGAGTAAAAAGGACTCTGCCTTCCCTATCTTCTATGTTCTGAAGCTCCATTATATAATCCTTCCCCTGAAGCATCAGCCTTCTGCCATCCATCTTGATAATTGAATATAGCAATTTTTCATAGTGTTCACAAACCCAGCCAAAAAACTTAAATCTCGCTTCAATTATTCCTGGTTCACGGAACCGGGCTTGAATGATATAGGGATGGTATTGCTCGGAAGATGAATATTTCTTTTCAAAAAGCACATAATAAGTGCAATTCTCAAAGGGACATTCAAAACAATTGAGATTCTTTTGATAACAAAAATTGCTGCGTAAAACCCTGCCCCAGACCCCCCGGAGTGCTGATGATAAATCCCTATCCAATTCTATCTTTTCATCAATAGAAAAGGACGCCTTTAATTCTAAAAATAACATAGATATTACACCCATAAGTTATCTATTTAATTTCTTTGAATATTGTCAAGTTTAAAAAATATATTTTTTGGATTTTTAATACTATTATATTAACTCTATGGCTTAACAAAGGATAGGATAAGCTTTTATGACACAAAAAATTTTTCTAATACCCTACTTATTTTTACTTATCTGGATTTAATTACAATAGCCTCTATCAAGTATTCTGGTTATGCTTGAATTTACAATAATAGACCTTAAGTTTGAATTAGCACTGCGATATAATAACCTTTTAAGTATTTTGATTAATCTTGAATTTGCAAAAAATAAATCCCTATATCTATTTTATTCTCTATAGGTGATTTTTTGAGTGAACCTTAAAAGTGAGATGTTGGTATCTTCATATTTAGAAACTCCTTAGAGCTTACAAATGGCAGTCTTAAACCATACTACTTGCTGGTGTGAAGATGTCCTTAACTTTATAAACTTATTAGAGCTAATATACAGCAGTCTTAACCCGGACTAATTGCTAAGTGGGATGTTCTCATCTTTACAAGCTTAGTAAATCTTTTAAAAAAACAAAAAAGAAATTTATCTATATTATATCCCCTTACATAGTTTGCTTCAATTTTTACTAAACTGGTATGCAAAGGTCCTCCTTTGCATCTATTCATAATCTAATTCTTCACAAACAAGTCAATTCAATTCATTCCCAAATGGTATGCAAAGGTCCCCCTTTGCATCTCTTAGGAATTTCAATCGCCTATAATGAATTAATTTAATTCTTACCCAAATAGTATGCAAAAGTTCTCCTTTTGCATCTATTAGTAATCTTAATCCCTCTATAATGAATCAATTTAATTCTTACCCAAATGGTATGCAAGGGTCCCCCTTTGCATATTTTAGTAATCTCAATCCCCTCAAACGGGTCAATTCAATTCTTACAAATTTTTTCTCAGATACTGGTTATGCCAGAATTATTATAGTCTCAATCCCCTCAAACGGGTCAATTCAATTCTTACGCTGAGATTGTTAGTGATCGTGGCAATATCCTTCTAACGTCTCAATCCCCTCAAACGGGTCAATTCAATTCTTACTATCTCCTTGAAATACTACAAGTTCTCCGGGATAGGTCTCAATCCCCTCAAACGGGTCAATTCAATTCTTACTATCTCCTTGAAATACTACAAGTTCTCCGGGATAGGTCTCAATCCCCTCAAACGGGTCAATTCAATTCTTACTCGAAAGAAGGGTTTCTTTTTTTATTACGCTGATAAACGTCTCAATCCCCTCAAACGGGTCAATTCAATTCTTACTATCTCCTTGAAATACTACAAGTTCTCCGGGATAGGTCTCAATCCCCTCAAACGGGTCAATTCAATTCTTACTCGTCAGGTGTCAAGCTGTTCATAAAGCTTATGAAGGTCTCAATCCCCTCAAACGGGTCAATTCAATTCTTACATGAGGAATTGTGCAATCAAGAATTCTCTCCTATAGTCTCAATCCCCTCAAACGGGTCAATTCAATTCTTACGGAGGAACAATGACTGAAAAAACTTATCTAAGAGTAAAAGTCTCAATCCCCTCAAACGGGTCAATTCAATTCTTACTCTTGTTGGTGGAGAGGAAAAGGTATTTGTATTTTTGGGTCTCAATCCCCTCAAACGGGTCAATTCAATTCTTACTATATAGAGAGACGATAATAACTTAAAAAAAAGGAGATAAGTCTCAATCCCCTCAAACGGGTCAATTCAATTCTTACAAGAAGTTTTATGTTTCATATGCATAAAAATATAAGGTCTCAATCCCCTCAAACGGGTCAATTCAATTCTTACAGAAAATATTATTAATTTACCTTGCAAGCAGGAATATGTCTCAATCCCCTCAAACGGGTCAATTCAATTCTTACTTATCTCCTTCTCTGAGCCTTATAAATATGTATTCTCGTCTCAATCCCCTCAAACGGGTCAATTCAATTCTTACCTTACGTGTTATAATCGTTTTGGAGGATTACTAGATTTAGTTAGTCTCAATCCCCTCAAACGGGTCAATTCAATTCTTACGGTCGGATAAGTAAGAGTGTGTTAAATTTAGCACAGAAACGTCTCAATCCCCTCAAACGGGTCAATTCAATTCTTACCCAAAGACAAAGGTTGCGGTCTTATTCTCGTTAACGATGAGTCTCAATCCCCTCAAACGGGTCAATTCAATTCTTACAATTAAACCCCGTCCCTGATGAAGAGGACTGGTGGTTTGAGTCTCAATCCCCTCAAACGGGTCAATTCAATTCTTACATGGGAATTGGTTATGTGTTATCGGAAATGAAACTCATTCAGGTCTCAATCCCCTCAAACGGGTCAATTCAATTCTTACGGGAGATTAAAATGGATATTATCGATAAGATAAAGAGAGG
>Ga0208195_1003551_pt1 | contig 13184 bp, 6 predicted proteins | sample AD_UKC077_MetaG_FD_184441 | JGI IMG/M metagenome (GOLD analysis project Ga0208195, IMG submission 184441) | Active sludge microbial communities of municipal wastewater-treating anaerobic digesters from USA - AD_UKC077_MetaG (SPAdes) (version 2) | ecosystem: Engineered > Bioreactor > Anaerobic >...
GCCGGATCTCTGCCCAATCCTCCACGCTCAACACCCGCTTCCTCCTTGACCCATAGGCCAAGGCTCTCTAGGAAGCTGGTCAATTTTCAGTTGCCGCGCACTGGTCAGTATTCAGTTGCCGTCGACAACTTCGCGATCTCTATGGCGTCGAACATCACCCGCCGTCCACCCGCTAGATGTGTTCCCACCGAATGCTGCCCTGGCAGATCCCCTCGGAACTCCTCAACCGACCACTCCATCTCAGTTCCTCCCCGTCGTTTCCCCGAGCGTTCTCACGCGGACTTCTTCTTTTTCGGCTTGGCCGACGCCGGCGCCTCCACAATGACGTTGATGACCTCGACCACATTCGTGCGGCTGGCTTGGTTCTCCTCATAACAGGCCAGCACCTGCTCGCAGAACTCGTACTCCGCGATCGGCTTGACGGGCAGTCCGAGCTCCGCCGCCTCATCGAGGGAGATGGCGTAGCCGTGGGTGGGATAGCCCTTCGTGAGCCGTTCGGGCAGGCTCGTCGCCAGCTCGCGTGGGCAGTCCTCCCGAGTCAGCAACAGCCGCGTTCCGTATCCCGCCGCCTCTCTCAGCATCCGGACCGACTGGTGCAGGATCGTCGGATCCACCTGGGCCACCAGCGGTTCGAGAAGGCTGGAGGCAAGCCCGGCCATCACCGATACCGTTTCGCTTCGCCCCAATTTGGTCGTGTTCCGCACTTCGCCACCCAAGCCGAGCACGATGTCCCGGGCGGCTTCGGTGATCTCGTTGAGATTGCCGACGCGGTCCAGCGCCGACACCGTGACACCCGGGCTCTTCTCATAGTCCAGTTGCACGTCGATGGGCCCCAGCTCCGCCGCGGGACCCATGAAGATCTCATCGGCGACAAGGCTTAGCAGGGTCGCCGCCGACTTGGCGTAGTCCGGGATCACCACGCGGATGTGGGAGGCGACGCTGCGCAACAACAGTGCAATCTTGTACGCGTCGCGCGCCGAGCCGCCCGGCGAATCCAGCCAGAGGTCGACGGTGGTCTGATCCTTGCCCGGCAAATCCAACGCCGCCAGCGCCCGACTCAGTTCGATGAACGTCGACCCCCGAAGCGACGATCCGGCCGACAGTTGTAGCAGCCCGACGACAACAACCGTCCGGGACTTGGCCTCCGATTGACCGTCCGACTTCGATGGAACCCTCTTCGCGCCGTTCCGGCCGGCAAGGTCCTCCTCGGCGACCGCACTCATCGACTGCTCTCCCGTATTCTCCGTGACTGTTGTGATGCTCGCTTCGACCCCCCAACGTGTACATTCCGATAACCAATTGCGTACTGCAGACAACAAACGCGCGCCGAATCCACCTGGCCCCGAACGTGATTGACCCCCCAGGGATGAGTATGACAACGCACTCCGACAGAAATCACTCCTCGAACAGATCGACCCACGACCTCAACTCCGAGAGCTTCTTCGCGGCGACAATGGCCGCGATCGAGCCGCTTCCGGTCGCGCGGAACGCCTCGGACCCCGCCGCCCGGGCCGCGGCCTGGATGACGTCACCCTCGGTGTCGATGTTCGCGGTCATGCGGGCGGCGAGGGCGGCGCGCCGGGCCGGATCGGCTCCGTCGGGACCCAATCGCATGAAGCCGCCCGACGCCAGCGCGGAAACCGAACTCGCCGGGCCGCTTCCGCGCAGACGCAGCGCGCCCGGTTCGTCGATCCCGTCGAGGCCGCGCAACCACCGGACGGTCTGCCTGGCCATCCGGTCGGCGTCCTCGCGGCGGACCGGGACGGATTCGCCGGCTTCGTCACCACATCTGGTAATGCAGCGCAGGGTCCCGTCGTCTCCGCACCCGAACTCCACAACCGCCGGACCACCCGTCGCGCGCCGGGAGATGGTGAAGAAGTCCCGCGGGTGCAGCATCCCTGCGAGGTAGGCCGCGACGAAGGTCTGGAACGACCGCCACTGGTCGTCTACGCTGAACCGGCTCATCGCTGGTCGCCGACCGCCGGCCCGGCCGCAGGCTGTATACCGGACAATGCAAATGGTTCTCGAGACATACCAACACTCCCGGTTGGTCCGGGCCCCGATGACGGGGCGCTCTTACCCGCACCGGTGTGGTGCAAGTCGCTTCGTCATCCGAACCACCCACGAGCGTGGGGTTGGTGCACCGCCCAGTCGGAGCTTGGCGACGGTGTCTCGTGAAGCTGATTCCATTGTAGCGACGGGTCTGACAAAAGTTCAGCCACGAAGATGGGCCGACATGCCAACCGACTGCTGTCCGACACCCACGACCCAAGCAACTGTCGGTACGGTCTGAGAAAATTCCCGAATAGCTTCGCCTCAGATGCACGTAACTAAGAGAAAGCTTGGTGATGGAGAATTCAGGGTCGCCCTTCTTCGACGTCCCTCCGTCCGAATGGATCGCGCACAATAGGTCAGCGTTTGCGATTTGGGACGGCTACCCAGTTTCCCCAGGACACGCTCTTGTGGTGACCAGGCGACAGATCACTGACTGGTGGGAGGCTACGCCTGGCGAGCGCGCCGACATCTTTGAACTTGTTGATACCGTGCGGGACAAAGTCAACGAGTTGCATCACCCCGATGGATTCAATGTGGGCTTCAATGCGGGCGTCGCAGCCGGCCAAACCATTGATCATTTGCACATCCATGTCATCCCACGCTTCGTCGGTGACGTACGTGATCCCCGTGGTGGCATTCGGTACGTCATCGCTGCAAACGGCAATTACTTGGATGACTCCACCAAGGTTGACACACATGACCTAGGGACCTCGCCTGACTCCATTGCACATGTATTGGTGGACGGCAATTCCCGCCTGATGCTGCCCGAACTGGTTAGGCACCTTCGACACACGGATTTCGATCGAATCGACATCGTCGTGAGCTTCATCAAGGTTTCAGGCCTGAGTTTGTTGATCGGCCCCCTTGAAGACGCCCTACAGCGAGGAGCCCAAGCTCGAATCCTTACGACCGACTACATGGGATTGACCGAACCGGCTGCTCTCTCGCTACTGCATGACCTGATGGATGGCCGGTCCGAACAGCTGAGCGTGCGGGTCTTCCACGATCCCGACATCAGCTTCCATCCCAAGGCGTATCTGTTCTATTCGTCCAGCAACCGCGTCGAGGCCGCATTCGTGGGGAGCAGCAACATCAGTGGGCAAGGTCTTGCCGGCGGGATCGAGTGGAACCTTCTCGTGGGCGCTATCGACGAATTGAAGGATCGATTCTCAGTGTTGTGGGGTGATCCACGAAGCCTTCCGTTGACGGACGAGCTAATCGGGTCATACCAGCCTGCATCCGTGTATATCCCGGATGAGTTCGAGTTTCCTGAGCAGCCTGACGCGCCGCCGCAACCACGTCCGATCCAGGAAGAAGCGCTAGAGGCGCTCGCCCAAACACGTGCGGATGGCTTCCGCGCGGGCATGGTGACCATGGCAACGGGCCTAGGCAAGACCTGGCTCGCTGCGTTCGATGTCGCCCGACCTGAGGTTCAGCGTGTTTTGTTCATTGCTCACCGCGAGGAGATCTTGCGCCAAAGCCGTGATGTGTTTCGCCGTGTGGTTCCAGAGGCAACAATGGGCCTCTACTACGGGGGCGAAAAGCGACCAGACGCTGATTTCGTCTTCGCTGCGATCCAGACTTTGTCACGAAATCTCGACCGATTCGCACCCGACTCATTCGATTACATCGTCATCGATGAATTTCACCATGCAGCGGCGGCCACCTATCGCCAAGTTCTCGACCACTTCACACCGGATTTCCTCCTTGGCCTGACCGCGACGCCAGAACGCATGGACGGAGCAGACTTGTTGGCACTCTGTGCCGACAACTTGGTTTTCCAATGCGACCTTGTAGAGGGCATCCGCCGCGACGAACTTGTGCCCTTCAGTTACTGGGGTGTCCCTGACCCTGTTGATTTTGAGCCGATCCCATGGCGAAACGGAAAATTCGATCCCGCGGCGCTTGAGCAGGCCATCGAGACCCAGGAGCGCGCCGAAGCCGCCTTCGATGAGTGGCAGACCCGTCGAGGCACTCGCACGCTAATGTTCTGCGCTTCCAAACATCACTCGGATTTCATGGCTGAATTTTTTCGCGCACGTGGAGTTAGGTGCGTCTCAGTTCACAGCGGATCAACAAGTGCCCCGCGCTTTGAGTCAATCGAAGCGCTCCGTAGCGGCGAACTTGACGTGATCTGCACCGTCGATCTTTTCAACGAGGGTCTGGATGTGCCGGAGATCGACACAGTGTTGATGCTGCGCCCTACTGAGTCACCCATCATCTTCCTCCAGCAATTGGGTCGTGGACTGCGGACACGTGAAGGTAAGGAGCGGCTCACCGTCATTGACTTCATCGGAAATCACCGCTCGTTCCTGCTGAAGCCTCGTACGTTGCTGAGTCTGGGAAAGAGCGAAACGCCCACGACGCTTCAAGTCTTGACTGCTCTAGCAAGCAACGACTTTGACCTGCCGCCTGGATGCTCCGTTGATTACCAGCTGGCTGTCGTGGAGATGCTCCGTGAGTTGACACGTACCAGCGCCCGCGACGCAATAGAAGAATACTGCCGTTCCTATGCCGAAGAGGAAGGCATGAGGCCTACTGCGGGGCAAGCCTTCCGAGCCGGTCACGATCCTGCGGTCACAACGGCAAAGTTCGGCAGCTGGTTCAACTTCTTACGCGCAATCGATTTACTCGGAGAACAAGAAGCAGCAGTTTTCGCAGCACACGGCACCACTCTGCATGGAATCCAGTTCGAATCCATCACAAAGAGTTACAAGCTCGTGGCGATGCGAGCGCTACTGCATGATGGAAAGCTTCGAACCGGTGATGCGGTTGCCAGTAATGCGCAGACTTCGCGCGAGCTACTGATTGCCGATCCCAGGCTTTCTCGCGACGTTCCTGAAACCGAGTTCCGCGACCTCATCAGTGCCGATCCTGAGATGTGGACGCGGTATTGGGCCAAGTGGCCGATCGCTCACCTGACGGGGATCGGATCATCTGGGGATCGAGACGAGGCATTATTTCGACTTGAATCAGGGCGAATCATTCCAACCTTCACCGTCGATGCTGAGCTTGCCCAAACCTTCGACGCGATGGCGGCAGAGATCCTTGAATACCGGCTATCAAGCTATGTACTCAACAAAGAGAAGTCGGTTACCCGATCATGGAGCTGCCGCCTGACGCTCACCGACGGACAGCCGGTCATCCGGCTTGACCGTCGTCAACAACCTGATCTCCCCTCAGGGGAAAACAGATTCCTAGCCGGCGGGGTTGAGTACGAGGCATCCTTCGCGAAGGGAGCGGTAATCCACGCAACCCGTGATGGGTCTCCGACCAACGCGTTGCCAGCCCTTCTGCGGGATTGGTTCGGCGCATCGGCAGGACACCCGGGAACTTCCGATTATGTGGATTTTGAACTGTTGAACGGAACACTCTCGCTGCGGGCTCGCGAATCCGCTGCAACGGATCTTGCATTCGATTTCATACCGATGCTTAGTGACATTATGGTCGCACTGGAACCCGGCGCCCGTAACTCCTGGAGCGAGCATGCTGCGGGTGAAATCCCGGTCAAACAGCAAGCTGGAATACAGCTCGGAGCGTCGACACACTTCGTTTGCTTTGCGCATGAAGACGCGACGGGTATCGGCTTGAACGATGTGCGACGCGGCGACGCGCTCTTGTTTGAGTGGCTTAGCGGCGGCACCCTTCGGGATTACGTGGACCAGACCGTGCTAGCAGCGACATCAAACGAAGCCGAAATCGCTGGCACTTTGAAGTTGGTACGCGAACCGAGTGACGACAACTTGACGCGCCCTGTCGCCCGTCTGGTTGAAAAGCTTGACCAGCCTTCAATCAACCCACTCGCTTCGAAGATTGGCGAACAGTTCAAGAGCATTGATGTTCCCGACCTGTACGGCGAGGTCTTCAACCCTGGCAACTGGCGATCGGGCCATGTTTCGCTAAAGAACCATGCGGTCTTGTTTGTCTCCCTGCATAAACGTGCAGACAGGGTCCAATACACCGAGCATTTTGAAAGCCCTGAAATATTCGTGTGGAGTTCGCAGCTGTCGACATCTCCCGAGCGGAAGAAGGGCAAAGAGATCCTTGACGCTCTCAAAACAGGGAAGTCGATTGAGCTCTGGATGCGTCGCAAAGGAAACGACATCGCCTTCACCTACCTTGGACGAGTAGTGCCACTTCGCCATGAAGGTTCCGAGCCGATGTTGGTGACCTTCAGGCTCCTAACACCGCTGACAAGCGAGATTCAAACGCAGCTTGGACTCTCATGGTGACGATAGGCATGGTGGAGCGCTCTAGTGGAAAGCCCGTTTGAAAAAATCCTTAGCGCTCGCTGCCGCATCGCCCTAGGCCGCACGTTCTACTGCCGATCTGTTACCGCAGAGTCATGAAGGGAATCTTCGTGTCAGTCAAGAAACGAATTCAATGACCTCTCTCATCGCATGGCTCGACGCCTCCAGCGAAGATCAGCGGCGCATGCGCGAAATCGTCAACCTGTTCAGCGACCGCGAGAGCCGCGATGAGCTAGGTATCGGTCAGGTTCGCGATGCGATCTCGGACTTGCTCTGGCCCGGAACCTCAACGCTGTTCACGAGGGCGCGATACTTCCTCTTCATTCCGTGGTGCTTCCGAGCTGCCGCGGAAAAAAATCGCGGCGCCACCAAAGCCGCGGCGGCCGCCGACCAAAACGAGCGGCGTCTCATTGGTGCGCTCCTCGCGGCCGGCGAAAAAGAGGGCGTACTTGGAGCAAACGTCGGAATGGCTCTGAAGAACTTGCCATCCGCCTTGTACTGGGGCGGAATGCGCACCCACGAAATCCTCAATGACCCGACCCTGAGCAGAGACGACGCCATCAGTGCCGAGCTTGAACGCGCCCTGGCCCGTCGTACCGCGCCCACCCAATACGACGACCCGACGCCGGCCGCTTGGCATGAAGGTGCATTTCACTCCACTTTGCCGCCGGTGCCGGATGGATTTCCAGCCGAGGCACCCGCTGGGTTCGCGATGCCGCGCAGTGAGGCCGCGTGGCTCCGCGACCGGATGCTCATGAGCTCAGCAGGCACCATGCTCGAGTACGCACTCCAGCATCGTCCAAACGAAAGCAGCGAATTCCCCTGGACGGACTCAGAACTGATGTCAGCAGACGGAGAACGCGCTCGCGTACTTGACGATGCACGGCGCTTCTCAATCCTCATGAACGGCGCTTCACTCATGTACAACCTGCTCCTGGCCGAGGCCTATGAGCGCGAGGGATTTGACCGCGTCGAGGACCCCGTCGACGGCTACCGCAGGAAACTAGACGAATGGGCTGAGCAACCCGCCCTGGCGCACGACATTGCGAACTGGGATCGTGATGCATTCTGGCGGCGAGTGCTGGAGCAAAATCCTGGCATCAATCTCCGGTCACGCCGCTTCATCGAAAAGTGGATCGAGTTACTGACACATGCAGACCTGGCCCACCTCACCGAAAGCGAGGATGCCAGAGGGTTCATCAGCAGTCGCGAGCGCGAGCACAAACGAGCACAGGCCAGATTGACGAACAAGCGCCTCCTGCAGGCTTGGCTCGGTGCATCGGGAAGCCGCGCGCTCGCATATCGCTGGACTCAGATGCGCCCCGTCATCCATGACATCCACGATGGTTTGGAACGCGCCGATGCTTGAACCAGACGGACGTGCTGCGCTGACCGAACAACTGAGGCCACCGAGCGGATTCCATCTTGCGCAAGCGGTTGCGACTACATTCACCTTGGATCTGACTACCGCTCTCTCCGTACCGCTGTCTTTTGCAACGCACCGAATCCGCGAGAGTCGCGACCCCATAGCCATCCTGGACGCCGTGCGGCGGGCGGCAGACAGAATCGACGTATTCGCCCAGGCCGGCCAAGTCTTCGAACCACGCAGCAATTCAGACCTTTTCGCGCTCCTGGAGCCGATGATCCACCCAGCCCAGGCGCCCAGTCCGAACATGCTCTTCCATCCGAAGGTATGGGTATTGGAATACGCGCACAATGACGCACGGAGTTACCGGATGTTGTGCGCGAGTCGCAATCTCACAAATGACCGCAGCTGGGATCTTGTGGTTCGACTTGACGGCATCGCAACCGGCGATCCGACCGAGCAGAGCGCGCCCCTGGCAGCGTTTGTACGCGCTCTGCCGCAGATGTCTGTTCAGCCACTCCCTGCGGACCGCCTGCAACGAATCGCAGAGCTTGCGGATTCAATAGCCCAGGTCGAGTGGGAACGCCCGAGCGATGTGCGCTCGGTGCGATTCCACCCTTACGGAGTCCGCGGGATTTCGCCAGTGCCGTTGAACCAGCTCCTCGAAGGAAAGCGCCACGGCATCATCTCCCCATTCCTCACCGACGGGGGCATCGCGCGCATCATTCCCCCACTGTCGGAACCGACGGTTGTCCTCGCCCGCCGAGAACAACTCGATCGCTTGGACAGCCGCACCCTCGAACGGATCGAGGCGCTCGTTCTCGACGACGCCGCCAATGACGACGATGTCGACTCGACGAACGAATCTGATTCGCGATCGCAGATGGAGCCCCTTGTAGGGCTGCACGCCAAGGCATACGTCCTTGATCGGCGAACTGGGTCCCACTTGTTAGTCGGATCCGCCAATGCCACTGAAGCCGCGTTCGGCGGCAACGTTGAGATGCTCGTCGAGTTCGAGGGCCCCCAAACCAAGCTGGGCGTTGAAGCTCTGCTCGGAGAGAGTTCACCACTGCGAGCGCTGACGATATCGTTCGAGCCTGCGGGGAATGCCGACGTCCCGGAGGATGAGGCGGCCGATCACGCCCTCGACCAGACGCTGCGTCAGCTGGCCGCGCGGCAATACTGCGCACACGTCATCCACGAGGACAATGACCAAAACTCACCCGTCGATGCCCCTGACTCTCTGGATTTCGAACCCGCCTACGGAATTCGCCTCACCGCGGTCGGGCCGGTGACCATTCCGGAGGATCTGAATGCACGAGTCACGCTACTGACCCGGCCCGCGAACACGGCCGCCGTTCCAGGGGAACCGGTTCTCTTCGAGCGGCTGGCGCTCACCGACATCACGCCGTTCATCGTCATCCGGATCATGGATGCGCGCGGTATCACGAAGTCGAAATCAACAGTCGTGACCGCTGAACTTCAGGGCGACGTTCCCGGTCGCCATGACGCCGTGATCGCCCGACAGCTGTCGGACCGAGCGGCTTTCATGCGACTGCTGGCCCTCCTCCTCGCAATTGAGAGTGGAGACGGAACGATCCAGTTCGACCCAGCCGGCTCTATTGCCGGTGGTTGGGACGAAGACGGCGGTGGTCTCTTCGAGACCCTCGTGAGAGCTATCGGCGTTGAACATGGCGGGCTCGCTGACGTTCGACGCATCGTCGAGCATGTGCGGTCGGCCGAAAACCGTCGGACCGACGGGTCACCGTCTGTACTGCCGGAAGGCTTCAACGAACTGTGGGAATCAGTCTGGGCCGCCTACGCCGATGATTCCCGGAGAGTCACACCGTGAGCAGCATCGACGTACAAAAAATACTTGACGGCCTCAAGGGATTCCAGCGCGACGCTGTCGATCACGTCATCGACCGTCTATATCGGGCAACAGGATCCAGCGGACGCTTTCTAGTCGCCGACGAGACAGGTCTCGGAAAAAGCATCATCGCTCGCGGCGTCATCGCCTCGGCGATCTCCGAGCTGCAGAGCGCGGACCACATCGACCGCATCGACGTCGTGTACATCTGTTCGAGCACCGACCTCGCTAAGCAGAACCTGAATCGCCTCAACGTCACCGGCGATCCTCATATCGGGATCACCAGCAGGCTCACGTTGCTCGCGCTAGACAGCCAGCGACTTGAATCCGACTCTGAGCTATCACACAAGAAGGTTAATCTCATCTCCTTCACGCCAGGAACATCATTTGAAATGGGATGGCAGACCGGATCGCAGGAGGAGCGGCAGCTCCTGCACATCATGCTCAACGGGATGGAACCGTTCGACCCTGGTTCGGAACGCGCTTCCGCGTTGCTCTTCCAGGGAGGTGTCTCATCGGTCGAACGATTCGAGGCCGGCATCGCCGCGATGAGGACGAAGCTCGGAGCCGGGCCCGATCGAGTTATCGAATCCGAATTCACCGCTGCGATTGAGGCAAGTGGCCTTCATGCGGAATTCCAGTTGATCCGCGATCAGCTTCGGCGGCATGACGTTCTGCCGCCAGCGATGCGCCAAGGAGTGAATCGCCTAACTTCCCGTCTCCGGTCAACGCTGGCGGAGGCGAGCGTCGAATCGCTTGAGCCCGACCTGGTAATCCTTGATGAGTTCCAGCGATTCAGACACCTCATCGACCCGAACAGTGGCAGCGCTGCCAGCGAGCTGGCTCACCACCTGTTCAATTACCGCGACGCGAAGGTGCTGCTGCTTTCGGCGACACCCTATAAGCCCTACACGACCGCTGCAGGCGACAACGACGAGGATCACTACCAGGACTTCATGACGACCTTGCAGTTCCTGTCGAATGGCGACAGCGTTGCCCTAGAACGGATCCGGGAGGGGTTCAGCAGCTATCGGCAGGCCGTCACCTCTGGTGCGGATGCGGCCGGAGAGGCATCGGAACTTCGTCAGGCTCTGCTCCCGTTCATGAGTCGTTCGGAGCGGCCTCGACTTCAAGAGGGCCGCGACTTACTCGTCCGCCGAGTCGTTAGCGACGTACCAACACCGGATGACTTCCGCGACTACGCAGCCCTTCAGAACTTCGCGCGCGTCATCGACGCGCCAGTGACTATGGACTATTGGAAGTCCATTCCATACTTCGCCAGCTTCATGGAGGGGTACCAGCCCGGGGAACGCGCCCGGGTGAAAATTGAAAACGGCGTGGCGACATCGGAGTTGCACTCATGCCTCGCCAAGCTCCGATCCATCGATACTCAAGTCGTCAGAAAATATGAGCAACTCGAGTATGCGAACGCCCGCCTTCACGCGTTCGCGCAAGAGACGATCGAAAAGGATTGGTGGAAGCTCCTCTGGGTTCCACCATCACTTCCCTACTTGACACCGGGTGGTGCATTTTCGGCACTCTCAGATGGTTCCGTCACCAAACGCCTGATCTTCTCGGCCTGGTCAAGCGTCCCGACCTCTGTCGCCAGCCTGCTGAGTTATGAAGCCGAGCGGCGAATGCTCGAAGGATCAGCGCTCACGGAGAACACCGCGGAAGCAAGACGATCGGTATCTTCACGGTTCGACTACGTGCACCGAGATGACAAGCCGGCGAGCATGTCGACCCTTGCTTTGTTCTGGCCCCACCCGACGCTGGCGGAGGTCGGAGACCCTCTGACGCTGCTGGACGCGCAAACCCCACTACTAGGCAGTGACACCGCCAGAGATCGGGTAAATGAGCGCATCCGCTCGCTTGCCCCACCCTCCAACGAGATCCAAGCAGACACCCCGTGGGAGGCGTTCTTCTCCTGGCCAGGTAGCTGGCCGGAAGGCGTCCATCGACGTGCCGATGCTGCCGCATACTGGCTGGCCGGACGCGGCGGCGGCAACAAGGAACTGGAAGATGTCGATTCGGGCCGGGCGTTGCCGATCCACGCAAAAGTGGCCCTTAATCAGCAGCCGTTGCCGCGGTGGCAAGAAGACCTCGCAGCACTTGCGCTTCATAGTCCAGGCAACATCGCGTACCGAGCCCTCTCAAGAATCTGCTCCGACATCGATCCTGAACTTCGAACAGCTCTGTGGCGTGCGGCGGCGCGGCTGGCCAACGGCATCAGAACCCTCTTCAACCGCATGGACGTCATGTTCCTGCTCGACCAGCTCTACCGGCATCCACAGCCGTACTGGAGGTCGGTTCTGCAGTATTGCGCCGATGGCAACCTGCAGTCAGTGCTCGACGAATACTGCTTCCAGCTGAAGCTTGAGCTTGGCGGATCTGGTGTCGCCGCTAATACGCTCAGTCAGATCGCCGATCGCGCGATCGAAGCTCTGACACTTCGCACGTCGCGATACAACGCACGAGCCGTCGATCGACGCTTCACCAAGGTCCCCATCACCGTGCGCTTCGCACTCCGCTACGGTGCCGCGGCGAAAGACGCCGAAAGTGTTCGGGCTCCGGAGGTCCGAAATGCGTTCAATAGTCCGTTCTGGCCTTTCGTTCTTGCGTCGACCAGCGTCGGGCAAGAAGGAATCGACTTCCACTGGTGGAGCCATTCCGTCGTGCACTGGAATCTGCCGTCGAATCCAGTCGACTTCGAGCAACGTGAAGGCCGCGTGAACCGCTTCGGTGGACACGCCGTTCGAAAGAACGTCGCGTCAGCACACGGCCGGGAAGCGCTCTTATCTGGACGGGGCGGGGGAAATCCATGGGAAAGCGCTTTCGAAGCTGCTTCTGACCATCCCGAGCTGGGCGAGTTTTCACCGTGGTGGATCTACCCGGGTGACGCTCGAGTTGAGCGGCTGATCGTGAACTTCCCCCTCAGCCGCGACGATGTGAAGTACGAGCGGCTGCGTGACTCACTGACGCTCTACCGCATGATGCTCGGCCAGCCGCGACAGGAGGACATGATGGAGTTGCTCCAGCAGCGCGGGGTTACCGACAGCGAAGTGGTTCAGTTGGACTTGAGGCCACCGAGGCGGCTCATTCGCCCTCCGAATCAGGGATCCGTGAACTGACACGCTCAAGAATTTCATCAAAGTCAACGTTCCGTCGGCCCTCCCTATAGAGGGAGACTTCGGCATGCAACCATCTCCACCGACTTGAGTTAGTTCGCCGGCCGAACTGGTATAGCCGAAATTCGATTTCCTCAGCGGCAACGCCATACTCACTGGACCATTGGGCAACTTGGTTGCAAAACCGCTCGTAGGTCGCAGCATCGTGCTTGAAAAACTCGAGACCGGTGAGGGTGAAGATCGCCGATTCCACCCGGGAATCCAAGATGAGACAGCGGGGCTGTGTCGAACTGGTGTTACTTGTGAAGTACAAAAATTTGGAAAAGAAGGCGCGGCCGAATCTCGGGACCTTCCCATTAAGTGCCTTGTACGCCTCTTGGATTCGCCCGTTGTAGCTGTGTCGTCTGCCACGAGCATGGGACCGTTTTGACCTGATTCTGCCAGGGTGATGGGACCACCTGGATTGCCAGTTATGGGACCACCGGCGCGCCGCGTCGGTGGTCTTTTCATTTGTC